>Ga0302320_10001040_pt1 | contig 66544 bp, 54 predicted proteins | sample Bog_T0_3_FD_202130 | JGI IMG/M metagenome (GOLD analysis project Ga0302320, IMG submission 202130) | Peat permafrost microbial communities from Stordalen Mire near Abisko, Sweden - Bog_T0_3 | ecosystem: Environmental > Terrestrial > Soil > Wetlands > Peat | place: Sweden: Abisko, Stordalen Mire...
AGTCGCTCTCCAGCTCGCCTCCGCGAGCAGCGTGATCACCTACACCTTCGATACGTCGCTCTCTCCGCGACTCACGGGCTGCCTTCGGATGTTGCTCCCCGAGGACGGCGAGCCGCTGATCGTGGTGAAGCACGACGTGATTCACATCAGCGAAGAAGCGGGGTTCGAGCCGGAAAAGGGGATCGCACCATTTCTTCCGACGCTTGCGAAACAGCAGAGGATTCTCGTCACCTGCCTCAGCGCTTCGAAGCGGAAGCTCGTGAACGAGGCGCTCGCCGAGTGCCGCCTCTCCGCAGTCCACCTCGCGGATAGCTTCTCCTCCCTCTCCGTGCTCTTGCAGGCATCGAAGCTGATCGCATCGTGGGAGCACATCGTCGAGAAAAGCTACCGCCTGCGCGATGGCGCGTGCGTCTCCGTGTCCGCCAATGGCAAGGTCACGTAGGCGCCCCCGCGCTGGGCCAACGATTTCCGCGATCGGCCGTCTCCTCGCGCGTCGAGGGCTCCTCGCACGAACCGGCACGCGCGCAGGAAGATGACGACACTGTTCTCGTTTCCTCCCTGCTCCGCCTCGATCTGCCCCACCTCCAGCCACATGCTCGCGAGAACGTCACGTTCGACGAGGGCGATGATCAGGCCGGAAACGTAGGCCAAGAGGGGGCCGTCTCGTCGTGCTGCTGCGCAAACCTGCGGATCGAAGGCATGCGAGCACAAGATGTCCGCCGTCTTCGCGGCGACCCTCACGTCCCGTGGAAGCAGTCGTTGTAGGAGGAGCAATGAAGCCGGAACGGAGAAATCACTGCTCGTCGTGATGAACAGGACGCCAAGATGCGCGATCTCCTCGGGCGTCCAGGCGGCGTCGAGCAGCTCGTCGAGGTTCCGATCGCTCGCTGGGTCTCGGGCCTCCCCCAAGGCGAGGGGAAGGGGCCCCGTGAGGCTCCCGATGATCTCCTCGGCCTCCGCGAGGCGTTCGCCGACGAGAAGCTCGCGGGCAGCCGGTGCCAGGTCGATCACGGGAAGCTCAGCGCACTCGACCCGGTTCGCGTGCTCCGCCCGCCCGCGCGCAATCCCCGGGCAGCGGAGCCCGCTCGCGCATACGGCCGCTCGTCCCCCTCGTGGCCGCACGGCTTCCGACTACCGCTCCGGCTCACGCTCGCCCCTGCTGGCTCGCTCCTTCGCCCGCTGCTGCTGGATGAAACGAGGGACCGCCGTACGGAGCCTCGGGCGTCGCCGCCGCTGGTTTTGCGGCAGTTTTGCGGCAGACGCCAAGAAAGCTCGGGAAAAAGGGGGTGAATCCCATCCTCTTAATCCGTTGGCTGACAGTTCAAGTCTGTCTTGGCCCACTTCAAAAGAATCAGGCGCGAATCGCCGCTCCAAGTCCACTCGGTGACGAGACGCACGCGCGCTCACGCAAGCTTCGGAAGCCGGCGCACCCCGGCCAATCGCCGGAGCACGATCCGGACGACGATCGCGCCGACGAAGAGAACGAGGAACCACGGCCACCCCAGCTCGGCGGCCGCGAAGACGGCGAGCGCGAGGCCGATGACGTAGGCGACGCGAGCGAGGTGGAGGAGGGGGCCCCGTGGCCTCCGGCTTCGCCTCAGCTTTCCGCGGGAGAGGCGCTCGCCAGATGCCTTCGGAGGGAGCTCGCGATACGGCGACTTGCTCACTCCGATCAGCTTACGAAAGAGCGTGCGCTGCCCCGACCGCTCCGAATTCCGTCGACGCGGTCATCGCACAGGAACACGCGATGCTTCCCTGACGGGCATGAAGACCCTCATCCGACTCTCGGTCCTATCGGCAGCCACGGCCGCTCTGTCGATCGTGGTCGCGTTCGCGCCCGGGGCGCTCTCGTCTCGTCCGCTCCCGTCTCAGGATACGCGCCTGTGCATGCAAGATCCCGGGTCTCGCCCCCCGCCGTCGCCGCCGCCGGTCCGTCCGACGACTCCGCCTCCGAAGCCCAACCCGCCGCGCCCTCCGCCGCCGGTGATCTGAGCTGAGCGTGGCGGTTCGTCACGCTGTGTCGGGCCGCACCAAGCGGGCTCAGTGTTGGCCAACGGTCGACGTCGCTCGACGCCGCGCGCGGCCGTTCTGCGTCTCATGACGCCGCAGCGCGTCGCTCGCGCGCAGATCGCTCGATATCGAGTCGACGTGCGACCTCGCACTCGTTCACGCGCGCTCCGAAAGACTCCACGCGCGCTCCGAAGAACCGCTCATCCGCGATGAGGTCCCCCACATCGCATGTGGCCGATCCGGTGATCCGATGTGGAGAACGTTCACATCGATTCGACCAAGTTCCACATGCGACCTGCGCAACTGCGTGATCCGACGTGGCAATCACGTTCGACGACATGCGGCTCCCCAGCGCTGATGTGGAGGATTTCATCGCGAACCGCGTCGATCGCGTGCCCCGTGCCCGCGGCGCCTATGCGGCACCTCGACTAGATTGGCCCGGATGAACGCCCGCTCACGATCGCTCGTGCTCCCGGCCGTCGCTCTTCTTTCCGTCGCGTGCGGCGGCTCGAACGGCGCGAGCGCGTCCCACGACGGCGGCGCGCCCGACGCCACGACGAACGTCGACGGCGCGGCCCCGGCCGGCGACGCGGCGCCGATCGACGATGCAGGCGCGCCCGACGTGGACGGGGGGCCCGTCGTTTCCGCCTCGGTAAGCGTCGATCCCGCGAAGCCGCTCGGCACGATCGGTCCGGGTTTCGTTGGACTGAGCTACGAGAAATCGCACCTCGAGGACAATTACTTCCGCGGCGACAACGCCGCGCTCGTCGCCATGTTCCAGCTCCTCGGACCGAGCATCCTGCGCGTGGGCGGCAACTCCGTCGACGAGAACGTCTGGCAAGCGTTCGATGCCGGGCCTCCGGTTGGCGACGCCGCGGCGCCAACGGTCATCACCTCCGCTGACGTGGACGGGCTCGCCGCCTTCGTGAAGGCCGCGGGGTGGAAGGTGATCTACGGCGTCAACCTGAAGACGTCGTCGATCGAGGCGGCCGACGAGGAAGCGGAGTACGCGTCAACGGCGCTCGGGAGCTCGCTTTTCGGTTTCGAGATCGGCAACGAGCCCGATCTCTACAAGGGCATCACCTCGCAGCCTGGCACGTGGAACCTCGCGGCCTTCGAGAACGCCTGGGACTCGTTCGCCAGCGCGATGCACGCCGGCGCCCCAGGCTCGCCGATGACGGGACCGGCCTCCGCGAGCGACTACGCGACGTGGACCGTCCCGTTCGCGAAGGACGAGGCCGCGGCGATCACGCTCCTCACGCAGCACTACTACGTCGCCAACGGCCAGCTCGCGACCTCGACGATCGACCTGCTCCTGTCCCCCAACCCGAAGCTGGTGACCGAGCTCCAGGCGCTCTCGGCCGCCGCGACGGCCAACGACATTCCGAACCAGTACCGCCTCTCCGAGTGCAACTCGTTCTACAACGGCGGCGCGGTCGGGATCAGCGACGCCTATGGCACCGCGCTCTGGGCCATCGACTTCCTCTTCACGAACGCCCAGTACGGCTCCACGGGCGCGAACTTCCACGGCGGCGGCGACGGCACCGGCTACACGCCGATCGCCGACTCGAACGCCAACGTGGTCGGCGCGCGCCCGCTCTTCTACGGCATGCTCCTCTTCGCCAAGGCGGGGCAGGGGACGATGTACACGACCACCGGCTCGCTCACGTCGCCGAATTTCAGCGCCTACGCCCTCGGGTCGTCCGGGAGGACCACGAGCGTCGTGCTCTCCAACAAAGACACTGCGACGACGGTGCACGCCACGGTAGATGTCGGCGCAGCTCTCACGTCGGCCACGGCCACGCGACTCACCGGCCCTTCGCTCGGGGCGACCGCTGGAGTCATGCTCGGCGGCGCGTCCATCCAGGCCGACGGAGGTTTCGCGCCGAACGCGCCGGAGCCGCTCCTGACCTCGGGATCGACGCTCACGGTCGACCTGCCCCCGGCGAGCGCTGCGCTCATCTCCGTGCAGTGAGCGGGGGTACCCCGCTCGAATCGGTCGCGCGGCCATTGAAGCGCACCTCGACACGGGCCACGATTACGGATCATCGTGCTCAAGGCTGTCCTCACCGTCATCCTCGGTCGCACGGATCTCTCGGCGCAGCGGGGGCATCTCCAGCGCGGGGCGTTGTTTCTGCCGGAGCCAGAGCCGCTGCCGGAGCCCTTCGCCGAGATCGTGCTTCGCGTGGAGGACGCGGGAGGTGCGGGCGTCGATCTCGAGGGTCGGGTGCTCCAGATTCTCCCCGGACGCGGCATCGCCGTCACGTTCGAAGATCTCCCCGCGGCTACGCGGAAGCTCGCTCCGCTCTTCGCCGCCGGCAACGAGGTCTACACGGACGAGCCCACGGTGGTGTTCTGGGGCCGCGGCACGATGAAGAAGATCTCGGCGGCCCCCCCCAACACCATCCCGGCGCCGCCGCCCGTCGACAACATCGAATCGATGCCGCGCATAGAGCTCAGCGAGACCGCGAGGCTCGAGGCCGAGATCGATCGCATGTCGACGGCGCAGAAGCTCCAGCTGGCGATGAAGGGGGAACGCATGGCGCGGATGCTCCTCTTCAAGGACCCGAACAAGTCGATCCACACCGCGCTTCTGCAGAATCCGCGAATCACCATCGACGAGGTGAAGCACATCGCCGGCAACCGGCAGACGACCGTCGATGCGCTCAACTTCATCGCCACGACGCGCGAGTGGCTTACCAACGGCAGCGTCGTGGGGGCGCTCGTGCGCAACCCGAAGACGCCCGGGATCACGGCGGCGCAGCTGATCGACAGGCTGCCGATGGCCGAAGTGCGGAAGCTCGCGAAGTCGAACGACGTGCCCCCGCCGGTGCAGGCAGCGGCGCGGAGGAAGGTCGCGGCGAGCCCAAAGTGACCGGCGCGTCAGTCGGCCCACATGCGGATGAGGTTGTGGTGCGTCTTGCGTAGGAGATCGATCTCGCTCCGTGCGTCGGGGGCGCGCGACTCCAGGCTCGTCATCGCCAGCTCCAGCTCGGCCAGCAGCTCGCGCTGCGCAGCGTCGCGCACCACGCTTCGGATCCACGTGATCGCCGCGAGCCGCGTCCCCGAGCGCACGGGCGCCACGCGATGGAGCGTGGACGCCGGGTAGACCACGGCGTCTCCCGCGGCGAGCTTCACGCCGATTCCGCCGCTCAGCGTCTCGACCACCAGCTCGCCCCCCTCGTAGCTCTTCGGATCCGAGAGAAAGAGGGTCATCGACACGTCGACGCGGAGGCCGTCACCGCCGCGCATCGTCGCCGCATCGACGTGCTGCTCGTAGAGCATCCCGGCGTCGTAGCGATTGAACACCGGCGCGGCGATCGCCCGGGGTATCGCGATGCGACGGAACCGCTCGCTGCGCTGGAGCGCGTTGACCACGATGGAGCGGAGCTCGTCGGCGCCGGGCGCGTCGGGCTGCATCTGCAGGTTGCGCTTTCCTTGGGCCGCGCGACCGGTCGATGTCGTCCTGCCGTCCACGAAGGGTGCCGTCGCGAGGCGCGCCGTCAGCTCTGCGATCTCGGCCGGCTCCAGTACGCCTTGGACTTGCGCGAACATGCCCGCCATTCTAGCGCGCCGACCGCCCTACTTGCGCGCGCCGATCGAGCGCCGGATCGCGGTCGCTGGTGCCGCATCGTCGAACGTGATCTTCCCCCCCGCGTCGCGAACGCCGAGCTCGCTCCACAGGGCCGCGAGATCGACGGTCTCTGCTTTCCCGCCGAGCCGCGTATGGAGCTCCTCGAGCACCGGCACTCCCGTCGCCCGATCTCCGGCGCGGAGCAGGTCGTCTACGGAGGCGCGAATCTCGCCGCTCCCCAGGCCGTCGAGCACGCCGCGAAGCGCGGTCTCGAGCGACGCGCGGTTCCCGGTTCGCTTCCGGATCTCCAGGTCGGCGAGGAAGCAGAACATCGCTCCTCCCCAGTACGTGCGTCCCCAGGTGTGCGTGTTGTCGAGCCCCTGGTCGCCCGGACCCGGCTCTCCGTTCGGCAACCCGTCGACGAGGCCGCGCCAGACCTCTTCGGGCGCGATCGTCCCGACCTCCGCGCGCGCGATGGGCTCGACGTACGTGGCGATCCCCTCCTCGAGCCAGTGCTGCTCGCGCGGCAAGGCCGGTGAGGTGAGATGGATCATCTCGTGGGTGAGCACCCAGTCGCGGGGTATCTCTTCGGCGGTCATGTGCTCGCTGACGCCGAGCAAGATCGCAGCGCCTCCGTTCGCGAGCGTTCGCCCCTCGACCGCCTCGTGGCCGGCCGCGATCGGCGCCACCACGAGGAGCAGTCGCGACACGGGGAAGTGACCGTAGTAGGCGTCCACGGCGCGAACGGCGAGATCGATCCACCGGTCGATCGCCGCGTCATCGAGCGCCAGCGCCCCCTCGAGCGTCGCGACTTCGATCGTCGTACCGGTGCGCACGAGCGCGCGGGTTCGCAGCTTCCCGAAGACCGTGTACGGCGCGGACTCGAGGTCGATCGCGCGCCCGCCGTACGTGTCGGGCGCACCGGGAACGGGACGTACGCCCGTGGCGAACCGCACGTCGCCGCCCGTGTGCACGTGGAAGCGGTACGTGGATCGCGGATCGAAATCGGTCGGGCGAAGGATCCAAGTGGAGGGGGTGGACTCGATGGCCCCGTGCACTTCCATCGCCGAGTCCATGTCGCGCAGCGCGCGCGCAGCGTCCCCCATGCGCACGCGGTACCGCAGGTCGCAACCCGCGGCGCACGCAATTAGCCACGCGCGGTCCCGCAGGGTCGCCCCCTGCCACGTGCCCGTCGACGCAGGCGCGCGCCACTCGACCTTCTCGGTGAACGGCGCCGCGTCGTCGAGCTCGAAGGCGCTCCCGCTCCCCGTCGGGAACGTGGCGGTGACGTCGAGCGTCCGCCCATCCGCGGGGACCTCGACCTCGTAGGCCCACGCCTCCGGCGCGACTCCCCTCGCGGTCGCCGCGCTCTTGTCGGCAGTCGCGGCAGGGCGCGACGCACACGCGGTTAGCGCGATCAGCGAGATCGCGCCGACGGCTCTCACGGAGCGTACTTCTGCACCATCTCGCCGAGCCGCGGCACGGCGGCCTCGACGTTCTTCTTCGCGCTCCCGCGGAGCTTCTCGTACGTCCCTTTCACCACGGCGCTCTTCGCGCGCTGCGCCTTGCCGTCGGTGATCGCGAGCAGCGCGTCGGCCACGCGCCCGCTGTTCGAGCTGAAGTAGGGCGCGATGGGCTTGTTGTCCTTCTTCGCGTCCTCCCAGATCGGCTCGAGCGCCTTGGCGAACTCGGGGAGCAGGTCGGTGACGACGTTCCGCACGAACCCGGGCTTGATCCCCTTCACGGCGCCGTAGCCCGCCTTGATGGCCAACCCGCTGATCCCCCCCTTGTCCTTCACCTCGGAGTCGATGAGCGTGCAGCAGTCCTCGACTACCTGCTCCTTCTTATCGCCGGTCAGAAGCTCGGGAAGATTCGACATCGGAGGGACCCTTTCGCGAAAAAGCCGCGCCTGCGCGCTTAGCACGAACACGCTGCAGAGCGCACGCCCTTGCACCGTTGACTCGCCGCGTCATCCGATCCAGATAGACACTGAATCGCCATTCAGTCGAATCGGCGGAAGAGGTGAGCTTCCCATGGCAAAGAAGGCCGGACACGCGGAGAGGAACGGAAACGGTAACGGGGCGAAGCGCGAGCGCATCGCGATCGTCGCGGGACTCCGGACGCCGTTCGCGAAGCAGTCGAGCGCCTATCGAGACCTCAGCGCGCTCGACCTTGGCAAGATCGTGACGAGCGAGCTCCTCGCGCGCGCCGAGCTCGACCCGGGTGAGGTGGGGCTCGTGGTCTTTGGTCAGGTGGTCCCGTCGATCAGCGCGCCGAACATCGCGCGCGAGATCGTGCTCGGTACCGCGATGCCGAAGACCATCGAGGCGTTCAGCGTGAGCCGCGCCTGTGCCACTTCGTTCCAGGCCATGACGAGCGCCGCCGAGTCTCTGCTCGCCGGGCAGCACGCAGTCGCCATTGCCGGCGGCGCCGACAGCTCGAGCGACGTCCCCATCACGGTCTCCAAGCGGCTCGCCCGCGCGCTCATCGACGCCAACAAAGCGCGCACGCTGCCCGAGAAGCTGAAGGCGTTCGCCAAGCTCGCGCCCACCGACTTCCTGCCGGTGCCGCCGGCGCTCAAGGAGCCCACCACCGGGCTCACCATGGGCGAGAGCGCCGAAAAGATGGCGCGCGAAGGTGGCATCAAGCGCGAAGAGCAGGACGTGTTCGCCCACCGGAGCCACGTGCGCGCCGCGAAGGCGTGGGAATCGGGCGTCTTCGCGAACGAGGTGATGCATGTGTTACCAGCCCCAACGTTCGACGCTCCGTTCACCGAGGACAACGTCGTTCGCAAGGACTCCAGCGTCGATGCCTACGCTCGGCTCAAGCCGGCCTTCGATCGCAAGTACGGCACGGTCACGGCGGGCAACTCCTCGCCGCTGACGGACGGTGCTGCGGCGCTCGTCCTGATGACGGAGTCGAAGGCGAGGAGTCTGGGCTACGAGCCGCTCGGCTACCTGAAGTCATGGGCCTACGCCGCGCTCGATCCTGCCGGCTGGATGCTCATGGGACCGAGCTACGCGACGCCGATCGCGCTCGATCGCGCGGGTCTCTCGCTGAAGGAGATCGACGTCATCGACATGCACGAGGCCTTCGCCGCCCAGGTGCTCTGCAACCTGAAGGCCTTCGCCTCCCGGCAATTCGCCGAGGAAAAGCTCGGGCGTTTGCAGGCGATTGGAGAGATCGACGACGCCAAGCTCAACGTGCACGGCGGCTCCATCGCCATCGGACACCCGTTCGCAGCGACGGGGGCGCGCATGGTGACCACCGTGCTGCGCGAGCTGAAGAGGCGCGGCGGAAAGTACGGACTCGCGACGGCGTGCGCCGCCGGTGGGCTCGGCGCGGCGGTTGTACTGGAGGTGGACGCATGAGCGCCGCAACGGTCGGATCGAGCGGGGAGGGCGGCGCGCTCGTGCGCGTCACGGACGTCGTCGGCTTGTTCGTGCGTGGCGATGGCATCGCGGTGCTCACGCTGAACGACCCGCGAGAGCCCGTGAACACGGTGACGCCGGAGTTAGGTGAGCAGCTCCTGGCGCACGTCGAGCGCGTCGCGGCCGATCCTGCGATCAAGGGTGCCGTGATCGCGAGCGCCAAGAAGGACTTCATCGTCGGTGCGAACATCCGCCTGCTCCAGGGGGTGAAGCTCGCGACGGACGCTGAGGAGATGGCGAAAGTGATCGCGCAGGGCCTGGTGCGTCTCGCGGCGCTGAAGAAGCCGTTCGTCGCAGCGGTGAACGGTGCCGCGCTCGGCGGCGGATTCGAGATCGCGCTCGCGTGTCACGCCATCGTGGCGAGCGACGACCCCTCGACGGGCGTCGGCCTTCCCGAGGTTCAGCTCGGACTGATCCCGGCCGCGAACGGCATGCTTCGCGTGTGCGAACGCGCCGGCCTGCAGGTCGCGCTCGACCTCGCGCTCACGGGGAAGCGCGTCCGCTCGAGGAAGGCGCTCAAGCTTGGTCTGGTCGACGAGGTATGTCCGGCGCCGGTCCTCCTCGAGGCCGCATGCGCTCGCGCGCTCGAGCTCGCGCAGCACCCTGCGAAGGCGAAGCGGAAGGCGGATCTCGCGACCACGGCACTCGAAGACAACGCCATCGGGCGGTCGCTGATCTTCAAGAAGGCGCGCGCGGCCACGCGCAAGAAGACGCACGGACACTACCCTGCGACCGAGCGCATCCTCGACGTCCTCGAGCGCCAGGGAAAGAAGGGCTTCGCGGCCGCGGCGGCCCTGGAGGCGAGGTCGTTCGGCGAGCTCGTCGTCAGCGAGACCGCTCACCGGCTCATCGAGATCTTCTTCGCCACCACGGCCCTCAAGAAGGACAAGGGGACGAGCGATTCGAACGTGGTGCCTCGCGAGGTCGCACGCGTCGCAGCGCTAGGCGGCGGCCTCATGGGGGGCGGGATCGCCTACGTCACGATTCAGGCCGGTATCCCGGTGCGTCTGAAGGACAAAGACGATGCGGGCGTCGGGCGCGGGCTCTCCTACGTCCGCGGTATCCTCGAAGAGCGCGCCCGGAAGAAGCAGATCACGCACGAGGAGCTCGATCAGGTGTTCGCGCGCCTGACCGGCGGCACCGACTACGCGGGGCTCAAGCACGTGGACGTCGTCATCGAGGCCGTCTTCGAAGACCTCGCCTTGAAGCAGCGCATCCTTCGCGACGTCGAAGCGCTCACGCGCGACGACTGCGTCTTCGCATCGAACACGTCGTCGATCCCGATCACCGCCATCGCGCAGGCTTCGAAGCATCCCGAGACCGTGGTCGGGATGCATTACTTCTCCCCCGTTCACAAGATGCCGTTGCTCGAGGTCATCTCGACCTATCGCACCGCGCCCTCCGTGGTCGCCACGGCCGTCGCCCTCGGCAAGAAGCAGGGAAAGACCGTCATCGTCGTGAAGGACGGCGTCGGCTTCTACACGAGCCGGATCCTCGCGCCGTACATGAACGAAGCCGCTCACCTGGTCGCCGAAGGGGTCGCCATCGAGGCCATCGATCAGGCGATGGTCGCCTGGGGCTATCCCGTCGGTCCGATCCAGCTGCTCGACGAAGTCGGCATCGACGTTGCGGCGCACGTTGGCGAGATCGTCCACGCCGCCTTCGGTGATCGGATGATCCCGCCGCCTGGCATGAAGAAGCTCACCGACGACGACCGCAAGGGGCGCAAGAACGGCCGCGGCTTCTACGCCTATGCCGGCGGTGCGAAGGGGCGGCAGGCGGACCCTCGCGTCTACGCCGTGCTCGGGATCGAGCCCAAGGCGAAGCTGCCCGCCGAGGAGATCCAGATGCGGTGCGCCCTACAGATGGTGAACGAAGCACTCCTGTGCTTCGGCGAACGGATCCTCCGCAGTGCGCGCGATGGCGACATCGGCGCGATCTTCGGCCTCGGCTTTCCACCCTTCCGAGGGGGCCCCTTTCGCTACGTCGATACGCTCGGAGCAGCCGAGATCCTACGGCGCTTACGCGGCTACGAGATGCGCTTCGGCCGAAGGTTCACTCCGGCCCCCGTCCTCGTCGAGATGGCTCGTCGTGGCGAGCGCTTCTACGACGACTGAGTACGCGGCTCAGTACCGATCACGCCCGCCGCCTCCGCCGCGCTCACCCCCGCGCCCGCGCCCGCCAGCGGCGCCGCCGTAGCCGCCGCCTCCGCCGTAGCCACCACCACCGCCCCCTTCCTTCGGCTTCGCCTCGTTGACCGTCAGCGTGCGGCCGCCAAACAGGGAGCCGTGCAGCGCATCGATCGCCTTCTTCGCGTCATCGGCGCTCACCATGTTCACGAAGGCGAAGCCCCGAGGCTGCCCGGTCATCCGGTCGGTGATGATCGCCACGTCCGCGACGTTTCGCCCGTCGCTGCCGAAGAGCTCGCGAAGCTGCTGCTCGTCGCACGTATAGGGGAGGTTGCCCACGTAGATCTTCGTCGCCATTTCGCCTGATTCTCCTCGGCTTGCACCGCGCCGCGGCGCTTCTTCACCGGCTCGCGTCGCCGCGGACCGCCCCCCTCGGCGCGAATTATTGCGGGCGCACGGGGCGATTCGCAAGGCGTCAGCGCTGCCGCGCCTGGCACACATCGACTCCTGTCTCGGTCGTTGCTACACGCGAGTTCCGATGATTCCCCGTTACACGCCTCGCGACTTCGCCGAGCTATGGTCCCCCGAGCGCCGCTTTCGCACCTGGCTCGAAGTCGAGCTCGCTGCGTGCGACGCAATGGAGGAGGCCGAGCTGGTTCCGCGCGGCACCGCGACCGCGATTCGCGCGAAGAACATTTCGCTCGATGTCGCGCGCATCGACGAGATCGAGAAGACGACGAAGCACGACGTGATCGCGTTCCTCACGCACGTCGAAGAGAAAGCCGGCATCGACGCGCGCTGGCTTCACCGCGGCATGACGTCGAGCGATGTCCTCGATACGTCGCTGGCGATCCTGATGCGCGACGCCGCGGATTCGCTACTCGTGCGCTGCGACAAGGTGCTCGTGGCGCTCGCCAAACGTGCCCGCGAGCATGCCAAGACGCCGATGATCGGGCGGAGCCACGGCATCTTCGCCGAGCCGATCACGTTCGGCCTCGCGCTCGCCGGCCATCATGCCGAGATCGCGCGGGCGAAGAAGCGGATCGAGAGTGCACGCAAAGAGATCGCGGTCGGCAAGATCGCCGGAGCGGTCGGGACGTACGCGCACCTGTCACCTGACATCGAGGCGCGCGCGCTCGGTTCGCTGGGGCTCGCGGCCGAGACGGTCAGTACGCAGGTCGTCGCGCGCGATCGCCACGCGGCCTACTTCGCCGCGCTCGCGCTCTGCGCTGCGGCCATCGAACGGTTCGCCACGAACGTGCGCCACTGGCAGCGGAGCGAAGTCGGCGAAGCCGAGGAGGCGTTCTCGGTCGGCCAGAAGGGGTCGAGCGCGATGCCCCACAAGCGCAACCCGATCCTGAGCGAGAACCTGTGCGGCTTGGCGCGCATCGTCAGAGCAGCCGTGATCCCGGCTCTCGAAGACGTCGCGCTTTGGCACGAGCGCGACATCTCGCATTCGTCGGTCGAGCGGATGATCGCACCCGACGCGACGTCGACGCTCGCCTTCATGCTCGACCGAACCGCGTCGCTCGCCGACGGTCTGGTGGTGTACGTCGAGAACCTGAGGCGCAACCTGGATCGCTCGGGCGAGCTCTACTTCTCCGAGGCGGTGCTGCTCGCGCTCGTCGAGTCAGGCATGGCGCGACAGGAGGCGTACGTCTTCGTGCAGCGAAACGCGATGAGGGCTTGGAAAGGCGACGGGACTTTCCGCGGGAACCTTGCGGCCGATGCCGAGGTGACCGCGCGGCTCCCGGCCGCCAAAATCGAAGCACTGTTCGATCTGGACCATGCGCTGGCTCACGTGCCTTCGATCGTGGAGCGCGCACTGATCGCGGGGTGAGAAGCCGCGCGCGAACGTCGAGGCCATGAAGCTGCGTCACACGGAGACGCTAGCCGGCTCGGAGGGACTCGCGTCCGCGATGGCGTTCCGTCACCATGCGACGGACCCACGCGCGGCCGACGAGCTGCGCGATGCGGGCGCAGTGCCACGCGCGAAGCCCGCTGGCTTCGCCTGCGTAGACTGGGCGTACGCAGACCTCGGCGATCGCGATGCGGCGTTCGGCGAGCTGCGCGAGGAGGTCGTTGGGATAGCCGTAGCGTGGCCATAGCGCGTCGAGATCGAGCTGGGTGCACGCCTCGCGAGCCATGGCCGTGAAGCCGCACTGGGAGTCGTGGACGTCCTCTCCGATGGCGAGCGACGTCAGCCGCGAGAAGACGAGGCCGCCGATGTACCGTGCGCGCGGCATCGTCGTCCGGATCGCTGGATGAGCGAAGCGGTTCCCTTTCACGTAGCCGGCCCGCCCCTCCAGGATCGGAGTGGTCATGGCTTCGAGGTCGGAGGGGTCCATCTGTCCGTCGCCAGCCATCACCACGAGAGCATCGCGAGGCTGACCGCCGGCCGAGAGCGCGTCGCGATAGCCGGTGGCGATGGCTGCGCCAACGCCCCGGTTCACTGCATGCGTGAGTACGCGAACCCGCGGATCGGCGGAGGCGCGCGCGATGGCCGATGTCGCGTCTGCACTTGCGTCGTCGACGACGACAATCTCGTCCACGCTGCGAGGCATCGCCGCGATGACGCGCCCGATGCGCTCCGCTTCGTTGAACGCCGGCACGACGACGATCGTGCGTGTGCTCCCGACCATGTCACGGTGCGCGTAGCACGAGGACCCCGGGGTTGGTAGGAAGGCCCGGTGGGAAAGAAGGTCGCCACCGTCGCGCTCCTGATCGCTCTCGTCGCGTATCTGGGCTTCCGCTCGACGTTCACGGCGTTCCCGTCGGACCACGTCCCCGAGGGCGCGTACCTCCGCATCGCGAAATCCATCGCAGACGGCGACCCGCGCGGCATCTTCCCCTACCTGGAGACCGATGCGCAGTGGGCCTGCTTCACCATCCGCGATGCGCGGAAGAAGGCCCTCGAGCGCGTGATCGCCAGCTACCCGGAGTCGGAGCGGCGCGCCTACGAGCAGGCCTATGGGGAAGAGGCGAGCGCGCCCGACGGTCCTGACGTGTTCGCCGTCATCGCGGCTCGCCGAGGCTGGATTTCTCGCCTGAGAAGGGACCTGTCCGGTGTCGCGCGCGTAGAAGTCGAAGGGGCGCGCGCGAGCGTCATCACCACGCGTGGCACGCGCTACCCGTTCCGTTTACGCGACAACGGAATCTGGGGGCTCACGGTCTTCACGGCGGATCTCGCCGCCGAAGGCGAGCGTGCTTCGCGCGACCTCGAAGTGGTTGCGACCGCGGCGAACGACTACGACCGGGCCAGGCGCGCTACGCCTTCACCTTGACGTCCGCATAGCTGCGACCCGGGGCTTCGCCCTTCTCGACCGGCAGACCGACGCGCGACCATCCGGGTTCGCCTGCCTGTCCGAACTGGCCTTGCGCGCCGTCCCACCCTGCCCGCTGATCGATCACGTTGGTGAATCCTGCGCCGATCAGTGCCTGTGCAGCGCGGAGCGAGCGCCCGCCAGCCTTGCACCCCACGACGATCTTGGCGTCCCTTCCGAACGCCTTCTCCATCACGGCAAGGAAGTCCGCGTTCGGCGTCATGCCGCCGCCGCCCATGTGGGAGATGGGCACGTTGAAGGAGCCGGTCGGGCGTCCCTCCGCGAACTCGGGCTCGGACCGCACGTCGACGTACGACCACCCCTGTTTCGTGAGCTCGAAGGCTTCCTGAGGCGAGACCCGCTTGACGTTGCTCATGATGGACGTGTCCTTAGCGGCAAGTCGCCGTGCTTGCCAGTGCTCGCGCGGCGGCGGCGCGGGCCTCGGCGCCCGTCCCGCTGGTCGTGAGCGGCGCCAGCCGCGCTGCGAGATCGGGCGGGTGAAGAGCTCCGAGTGCGTTGACCGCTTCGAGGGAGAGCATCACGTCGTCCTCGCTGGCGAGCGGTAAAGCACCGTGGCGCGCCATCGACGTGAGCGCATCGGCTGATCGGCGGTCACAGAGTGTCGACAGCGCACGTACGGCAGCAATGCGCGTCTCCAGCGCTTCGTGAGGGTCACCGAAGCGCGCGCGGATCGCGGTCGATGCGCGCTGCACGCCGCGGGTCGCGAGTGCGCCGATCACCTGGGCGCGCACGGTGGACGCGCGATCCTCCAACGCGCCGAGGAGAGCGTCGTCGACGTGACTGTCGGGAGCGAAGGATGCGAGAGCCGTGGCGGCTGCTGCTCGAACGAAGGTCCATTCGTCGGAAGCCAGTCGCCGAGCGATCGCATCGATGGGCGCCGCCGACTGGGACGCCGTGAACGCGTGCAACGCGGCTTCGCGAACGCGTGGTGAAGCGTCGTCGATGGCTCGCTTGAGTGCGTCGCTCGCGCCGCTCACCTTCGTCGCGCTTTCGGCGGCGCGCGCGCGTACCTGATCTTCCGGGTCTCCCGTGATCATCGTTGCGAGCCGGCTCGTGGAGGCGGCGTCGCCCGCACGCGCTAGAGCGGCGATGGCATCGACGAGCAGATACCGCCTCGCGAACGGCGCGCCACCGATCAGTGCGTCGATCGCGGTGACGGCAGGCGCCGCCACCTCGGGCAGCCGAGAAACGAACGCGCGCAGCAGCTCGACCCGCGCGTCGGTCGCGCGCTTCTCGTCGGCGATCAGTGCCGCTACCCCCGCCGGGGCTGCTGCGGCGGCAGCCTTGGCGAGTGCGCTTCGAACCGCTGCGCGGGTCGAGGGGTCCCCCAGCGCCAGGACCTCGGCCAGCGGATCGATCGCTTCGCTCGGAGCCACGGCGGCCAGCAACCTCGCGGCATTCACGCGCGCCGTCATGTCCGTCCCTCGAACGGCGCTGACCAGCGCGGCGGTCACTCGCTTGCCGCAGCGTTCCAGCTTCTCGCGGCCCTTCCGCGAGACCTCCTGATCTGGATCCCCCACCGCCGCGAGCAGCAAGGGAGCGCTCGCCTCGCACGTTCCCGCGCCAATCGCCGTGTCGATTGCGAGCGCGCGTCCAGCCGCGTCGAGCGAGCCGTACGCCGCACTCGCCGCAGTGAGGCCTGCGTCGCCAGCCCGCTCGAGCACACCCTTCGCAGCGTCGGCGCGCGCACCTCCGCCGGCGAGCGCGTCCGCAACTTCGCGCAGGGTGGCCCCTGGATGATCGAGCTCCGAGTACGCCGTGAGCTCGGCGATCGTCACCTCGGGGTGCGGCTCGCTGGGCCGCATATACGACCTGTCGAGCACCAGCGAGATGCACGACGCCCGGATCGGTTCCACGAGCGGAATGTCGTACGACGCGCCGGGATGCATCCAGGCGTCCTCGGGAAGCGTGACCGCGATCGTACGCTTGCCTGTTACCAAGAAGAACGTGCGCGGTGCGGCACCGTGCGGGGTCAGCGTCGTCGGTGCCGGTGTGATCGCGAGTCGAGCAATGGGAACCTCGGCTGGCGCGCGCATCGTCACGAACTCGCCGTGACCATCGCCCGGTCGTCCTTCGCTCCACGCCGTCGCCGGATCGCCGTCGGTCATCGCCGAGGGCGCACCGATGGCCGTGCTCGCACCAGTCGCCAGCAAGAGACGCGCGAGGGGCGCGTCGAGCGCTCCTCCGCGCGCCGACGCCACGATGGGCTCCGCATCGTCGCGCTCGTCCGCTGGCAGTCGCTGCATCGTCGCGCCGCGAAACGTCATCGACTTCGGATCGAGCACGCGAGGCGTCAGCAGCGTGCGCGTCTGGCTGCAGATGCGCAGGTCCTCTCGCACCTCGCCGACGACGATGAAGCCGCCCGCTTCGCCGGGCACGTCGACCGCCTCGCCCGCTCGCTCCCCCTCCTCGCCGGTCGCAAAGCCCGTCACACCCGACCAGAGCACCGCGTCGTCGCGCCCGGCGACGATCGCCTCCCAAGCGACGTCGGCTCGCGCAGCGGCGACGCGCACGTGAAGGACTCGCTTCCCGTCGCCGAGCGCGACTGGCGAAATCTCGACGTGCGCCGGATCGATGTCGCCGGGTGCCAGCTCGATCGCGACGTCGCCGCGCTTCTTCCCAGTTGCGAACGTCATCGTGCGGGCCGTCGTATCGACCGTGACGCTGAGCGTCTCGAGCCCTCCAGACGCCGGGAGCGCAGCGCTGTTCGTGGCCAGCGCGGGAGAGGCGAACGCGAGGAACGCGATCGCGGGAACGACGGTCGGGGCGCGACGCATTGGCCGTTTCTTTGCCCCATTTCGATGCCTCGTGTCACACGATTCGCCTGATGAGGCGCGCGCTCTTCAGTGCGGCGGTCGTGGCGGCGCTCGGCTGCGGGGCGCTGTTTTTCCTGCGCGCGCACCATGCGAACCTGGCCCCGCCGGCTTCAGCGCCTGCGGTCGTCACGCAAGCGCGCCCCCTCGCTCCACCGCCCCCCGCGGTGCCTCCCCTCGAGGGGATCGACCTCGCCCACATCGCCGTCGGTGACGACGGCGCGACGGCCCCTGCCGCGCTCCACCGCGTCGCTCGGTTGACGCTGGACGCCGAGCTTCAGCGGGCGGCCGCCCATCTGATGAGCATTCATCATGTTCCCGAGGCCGCCATGGTTCTGGTCGACGTCGCCACCGGGCGAGTGCTTGCTTATGCGAGCCACCTCGAACACGGCGAGAGTCGCGATCTCTGCGCCGAAGCGACGGCTCCCTCGGCCAGTGTGTTCAAGATCGTTACGGGCGCCGCGCTCATCGAGGACGCGGGGCTCTCACCTGACACTCGGCAGTGCTATTCGGGCGGCGAACAGAAGATCCTCCCGAGCGACCTCGAGGACGACGAGCGACGCGATCGGTGGTGTACGACGCTCGCTGGCGCGATGGGGCACAGCACGAACGCCGTCTTCGCCCGGCTCGCCCTTCGCGATCTCAAGCCCGCCGTGCTCGAGGCGATGGCCCAACGCTTCGGGTTCGACGAGCCGGTGCCGTTCGACGTCGCCGTGCAGGCGAGCACTCTTCACCTCCCTGCCGACGATCTTGGCTTTGCACGCACCGCGGCCGGCTTCTGGAACTCGACGCTCTCACCGCTCGAAGCGGCCTGGATGAGCGCGACGGTCGCTCGCGGTGGCGATGCGCCACGCCTGTCGATCGTGAGCGAAGTCGTCGGCGACCGGGGCGGCGTGCTCTACTCGGGGCCCGAGCCCTCCAGCGTTCGTCGCGTGATCCAGCGCGATACCGCCCAGGCGCTCACCAAGATGATGGAAGTGACTGTGGCCGAGGGCACCTCATTCCGTGCCTTTCACGACGCCCGCGGCACGTCGTTCTTGCCGGGGATCTCGGTCGCGGGGAAGACCGGCACGCTCACGGGCGCGCAGGAGCACCGCTTCTACACGTGGTTCACGGGCTTCGCTCCCAGTCGCCCCGTGTCGGGGGAGCTCGCGAAGGTGCCGCAGGTGGCGGTGGCCGTTCTCGTCGTGAACGAGCCGACCTGGCACGTGAAGGCGAATGTCTTGGCGCGCGAGCTCTTGCGCGAATACTTCGCACGCGAGAACCTTCCAGGAGTCACTGCGCCGTCGCAGAGACCCCCCGCGAGCGCGATCGCGCGACGCGAATGACCGGCACGGCGGACGCATAGCGAAAACGCGAGGAACGACGAAATTGAACGACGGGGTAACGCACGAGACGTCCCTGCTTACGCAACGGCGCTGGCAGCTCGTCGTCTTGGCCGTGCTCCTGATCACTGCGTACTACTTCATCGAGCGCCGCTACGTATCGGAGCGCCGCGAGCTCGTCCTCCAGCAAGACGACATTGCCCAGGCGCTCACGCGCGCCGAGGTCGAGGACTACGGCAACATCTTCGAGCACGACGGCGCGCTCTATGCCGGTCATCACCTGATCAACTGGTCTGATCCGCTCGTCAACGCCGTGAAGACCGATTCCCGGTGCGGCGTCACGATCTTCCAGGGTGACGAACGCATCGCGACGACGATGACCAAGCCGGGGACGAACGAGCGCGCCATCGGCACTCACGCCTCCCCGGCGCTGAAGCATGAAGTGCTAGAGGAGGGGCGGACCTTCCGCGGGTTGGCAGAGGAACTGGGCGATCGCTGGCTCATGGTCGTCACGCCCCTGAAGGACGGGGACGACAAGGTCATCGGCATGATCGCGACGTTCCAGGACGTCGCGCAGCTAGACAACCAGCTCCTCTATTTCCGCGCCATGCTCGGCGGAGTGATGGCGCTGCTCTTCGTGGCGCTGGTCTTTCTCGTCGTACAGAGCGAGAGGCAGCAGCGGCGTCATGCGGCCGCGCGACGTGGGCTCATCGAGGATCGGGCCAAACAGCACGCGAAGTTCTTCGAGAGCATGACGCGCGAGCTGCGCACCCCGCTGTCAGCGCTCACCGTGTTCGCCACATCGCTGATCGACAGCGTTCAGGACGCTCGATCGAAAGAGGTCGTGCGTCGCGTACAGGCCGAGACCAAGGATCTCCTGTCGCTCGTGGACGACATCCTCGACTACGCCCGTCTCGAAGCCGACAACCTCGAGATTCATACGGAGGAGGTCGATCTCGCACGAATCGTCGAACGGTGCGTCGATGCGGTCCGCAGCAGCGCCGGAGGGAAGTCGGTTCGCCTCGACGTCGAGATCCCGAGCGACCTCCCCAAGGTGAACGGTGATGCGGCTCGCGTGCAGCAGGCCGTCACAAACCTCCTCACATCGGCGGTCCGCGCGACTGAGGATGGTCGCGTGAAGGTCCGGGCGTCCGCCGACCGCGACGCCGTCGCCGTCGACGTGACCGACGGTGGGCCGGGGCTCTCCGAGAGTCAGACGATGACGATCTGGGAGCCGTTCCACGTTGCGCCGCCGACTGGGCGCCAGGAGAGCGGGGGCGGTCTTGCTTTGCCCATCGCGCGCGGGCTCCTGCAACGCATGGGCGGCTCGGTCGAGGCGACGTCCAAGAAGGGGAAGGGGACGACCCTTCGTCTTCGGCTCCCGCGCGCGTCGGTCACGGTGTAGCGGCGCGCGTCGCGCGACACGTCAAGGCTGGATGGCGTTTGGAACGAAGCAGGCGCGGCAGCGCGCTTCGTACGCGGCTGCCCCGCCCACGAACAGCTGTCCCTCGCTCGCAACGAGCCGCTGCGATCGGCTCGCGTGCGCTCCACACTGCGCGCAAACAGCATGCAGTTTCGTGACGTACTCTGCGATGGCGAGCAGGGGCGCGAGCGGCCCGAACGGCTCGCCGCGGTAGTCTTGGTCGAGCCCGGCCGCAATCACCCGTACGCCGCGGTCGGCGAGGGCCTGGGCGACTTGCACGATCCGCGGGTCGAAGAACTGCACTTCGTCGATCCCGACCACGGCCGTTTCCGCGAGCGTTCGTTCCATCAGCTCGTCGGCGTTCGACACGGGCATGGCGTCGGCGTTCATCCCCTCGTGCGAGACGACCTTCACGGCGTCGTAGCGATCGTCGACCCGCGGCTTGAAGAGCTGAACCGGTTGCCTTGCCAGCTTCGCGCGCTTCACCCGCCGCAGCAGTTCCTCGGTCTTTCCGCTGAACATCGAGCCGCAGACGACCTCGATGCACCCGATGCGCCCCCGCCCTCGCGTCGCCAGGTGTTCGCCGTGATCCAACCTCGACATGCGCACCTTCCCGGACGAGCGTTACCGCCGGATTCCTGGCCCCAACGACGCCACTAGCCCGCCTTGGCGCCGACGTCACCCCTCGCCGCACGGTGTCGCGGCTGGTCGCATGTTGCCGCGGTTGCCGTGACACCTCGCAAGTAGCCCCCAAGTTCATGGGAAGAGACACTCTTTTCGGGGGAACCCCGGCCCGTCTGCTCCCACGCCTGGGGTCGGGGCCTCGAGTTTTGGCTCGCCGTACGGGAACGGCGTCACGCCCGCGAAAATGCTGCTCGATGGGTCAGTAGACGGGACGTCGGAGAATGCTAGATTGAGCCTGTGGACGTGGTCCTTCGCAAGCTCGGCAAGGGTTCACGCGCCGTCGCAGGTCGACTGGTGCGGGCGCCGCGCAAAGGATCCGTCGTCGTCATCGAGTTTCCCGATGGGATGCACGAATACGTGACGACCCCGGTGAAACGGGTTCTCCGGATCGCAGGGCGCGAGATCTTCTACATCGAGACGATCAACAGCCGTTATCGGCTGGAAGTTCGCGGTCGCGAAGAAGCCGTCGCCGAATCGACCGGCTAGGCGGGCCTTGGCGAGCCCGGCGGGGCCCCCCCAACGCTCTTGACGTGCCTTACCCGCTTTCGGCAAGGTGCGCCCTTCCGTTTCGGAGGAGCAGCATGGGCAATTTCGATCGTCGCAATTCGATGAAAATGAAGCGTCGCAAGGCGCAGGTGAAGAAGAAGGAGCGCCTCGCGAAGGTTCGCGCGGTGACCAAGAAGGCGACGCCGGCTCCGGCCAAGCGCGCCTCGAAGAAGAAGGAATCTGCACCCGCCCCGAAGACCTGAGCGGCGCAGAACGACCTAGGAGCCGGGCCCCAGCCCGGCTTTAGTCGCCGAAGCGGACGGTCGGGAACTGGACGCTACGGGGGGCCTGCGGGTCGCCCGCGACGCGCGTCGGTCCCTCTTCCCCAAAGATTCCAACGTCGCCCTCGGTCCGCGCCTCGCTCGCGAGCTTCCAGTTGCCGTGGAGCTTCCTCCACTTCTGCTTCACGGTCGTGACGTGCAGGTCGTTGTCGCGAACGTTGTACCAATTGTACTTGATGCAGACGTCCGCGTTGTCGTCGTCGACCATCTTGGCGCTCACGAGCTCGTAGTCGGCGAGCGACAGCTCTTTGCCCCAGGGCTTGTGGTGCCGGAGGTATTCCTCACGCGACTCGGGCAGGACCTGCTCGACGGCGAGCTCGTTTCGGCCGAAGCGAACGTTGGTGTTGAAGTCCGCCGCGCTCTCCTGCATTCGCGAGGCGTTCGTCGGGACGTAAGGGCAGCCCAGCATCGCGAGACTCGACAGCGAGATTGCCACGGCGAAAAGAACTCGTCGCATGGCTGGACGCTAGGCGCAGGGCACCGTGCTGGGCCAAGTTTGCGACGAGCGCGCGCGCCTCAGAACGCCGCTACGGCGATGAAGTAGGCGTGGTTGATCCCTTCGCTGGCCCATCCGTGCGCGAAGCCGGCGCGGAACGTCATGCTGATCACGTAGCTGAACGTCACGTCGAACCAGAGCTCGGCTCCGCTTCCCGTCTTGAACTTCGCGGTGACCGGATCGTTGAACGCGCTCCCGTAGTCGACGAAAGCGGCGCCGTTGATGCGCGACAGGAAGAACGGGAACGTCGAAGCACCGCGCTCGATCTCCGCGATCGGAAAGCGGTACTCACCGTTGAACAGCGTGTAGTAGCTCCCGATCTCGGTCACGGGGGCGTAGCCGCGCAGCACGATGCTGCTCTGCACGATCGAGTGCTCGATCGAGGCTTCCACCGATTCGTCGACGTAACCGCCAACGTAGAAGGCGCCGAGGCCCGGGTAGGCTCCACCGGATGCGCCGACCGATCCGTGGAGCGCGAGCACATGATGCTGCAGCCAGGGCATCCTCCAGTAAGTCGCGAGCTGCAGCGTCGCCTGGTAGCCGCTGAACTGCCCGCCGAGCCACTCGTCGGCGATGTTGACCCCGGTGCCGAGGGAGAAGCCGCGCTCCGGTCCGATGCTCCAGAGGTAGCCCTCGGCGTTGGAGTACGAGTATCCGAGGCTCACGTATCCGACGGTGCCCCTCCCCGGATACGTCGGCGTCTCGTATGGGTTGATGTCGGCGACGGGGACGTTGAAGTTCCCGCCGATGCGCGCGTAGTTGTAGTTGAGGGAGAAGCTCTGCGAATCGAACGGGTGGAGCAGCGAATACGAGAGGCCGGTCGTGCCGTTGATCTGTTCGCGAATCCACGTCGGCGTCGCCGAGCCGAGCGCGAGCCCTCCCGCTGGAGCAATCGATCGAGAGACCGAGAAGTTGAGGTCGACCGGTAGCCTTCCGTACGTGTAGCTGATGCTCCCTTGCGCCGAGGGGTGCGAGAGCTCGTCGGCGAAGGTGACGGCGACGGAGTGATAGCCGACGAGGTCCGTCGCGCCTGCCGAGATCGTGGCGAGCTCTCCGAAGTTCCCGGGCGTCAAGGTCGCGGTGTACGCCCGCGGCGTGAGCGTGGGGATCGGGTTGTACGGCTCGACCTTCCAGGCGTGATGAAGGGGAGGAGCCGGCGGTGAGGGGCGATCGTCGTCGTAGGGGAGCGCTTCGAGGAAGCGCGCAGGGTCGAAAGGCATCGCGAAGACGTCGAACCCCGCGTGCGTGTAGCCGAGATAAAGGAGATTCTTGCCGTCAGGCGAGAGCGCCGGCTGGAACGCGCCGTTGACGACGTTCGTGACCTGGTAGAGGTGCCCGGTCGCGAGCTCGTAGGCGTACACGTTCGTGATGCCGGTGCGATCCGAGTGGAAGAGGAGCCAGCGTCCGTCCTTGGAATACGACGGATCGCCATCGACCGCGCGATCGTGCGTGATCTCGACGTACGTACCCTGGCTCACATCGACGACCCGTATGTCGCGGAAGCCCCCCGGGCGCCAAGCCGAGTAGGCGACGTGCGATCCGTCGGGAGAGAAGCGCGGCGTGTACGCCTGCTCGAACTCGTTGCTGCTGACCAGAGAGTGGACGTTCGTGACCGCGCCACCGTGCAGGTCGGCCATCTGCAGATAGGTCGTGCCGCGATGGTTCGTGGTGAACACGACGTGTCGTCCGTCGGGGGAGACGTCAGGATCGATTGCGCGATACCCCTCCGTGAGCCGCGTGCGACGACCATCCATCCCCGAGGTGCTCTTCACCCCGCGCGGCAGGGAGAAGAGATCGTCGAAGAAGAACAGGTTGTTGATCTGGTCGACCGAGTTGAAGAACAGCGTGCCGTCGGGGGCGAACGCTGGCGTGCCGGTTCCGTTCGTGCGGACGAGTAGCTCTCGGTCCTTCTCGCGCGAGCCGACGACGATGCCGCTGCTGTCGCGAACGAGCGGGATCCGCTGGAGCCCTGCGCGGTCGTGTCCATCGTCCAGATAGACGATGGCGTCGCCACCGTCTCCCTCCCACGCGTTCTGAGGGATCCACCGGGGGTGCTCGGGCTGTTGCCCGCTGTGCGTGAGCTGGACGCCCTCGCGAATGCCGCGCGCGTGGATGGCCTGTGACTGCGCGCCGAACTCGCGCTTCAGGGTGTCGATCCAGGCCGGGTACAGATCCTCGAACGTCCGTCCCGTCGCGCGCCGCAGGGAACGATTCACGGCATAGGGGACCACTTGCCATCCGTAATCGTCGATGAACGCGCGGATCGCTTGCTCGCCGTAGGTCTCGGCGATCCAGCTCATGAAGTACGAGCCGTAGAGGTACTTCAGGTTCCCCTGGGGCCAGCGGCGGATCGAGTCCGAGTTCGACATCACGTCCAGCGCGGCGATGTTGTTCTCGAGGATGTCGGCGCGCATCCACATGTTCCACATCGAAGAGCGAAGACGACCGCCGCTCGTCTTGGTCGACTCTTCGTAGACCGCGAGTCCTTCGAGCAGCCAGCGTGGCGCGACCTGGTTCGGCGCAAACGTCTTGCCGATGATGAGGTTCGCGAGCGCGGGGAGTCCGCGGATGTGATCGATGTGGAGGATGTGGGTGAACTCGTGGGTGACGAGCTCGAGGTACCAGTCGTCCACATCCCCCAGCGGAGACAGATCGTCGGGTGCGGTGACGTAGAGGTTGATGGCGTCGTAGGGGAGAACCACGGCCGAGCCGTTGGCCGAGTCCGTCTGGTCGGTGAGGAGAATCTCGGTCTTCTGACTCGGCGGCCAGCCGATGGCAGGCATGAGCCGCGCGTAGATGTCCTCGCCCAGGTCGGCGACGTGCATCGCGACCGCCTCTTCACCCGAGTCGTAGGTGATCTTGAAGTGTGGCGTTTCGATCGTGTGCCAGGCGAGATCGGGCTGACTCGCGGCGTCCGCGCTTGCTGCGCGGAACACGAGCGCAACGAGCGCGCAGAGAAAGGTGAAGAACCGCCTGTTCAAGGGGTGAACCGAGGGACCCGCAGTCTACATGCGCCGCATGAGCCGGGGTGCGGGCTTCTTCGGAGCGCTCCACCGTCGCCGGAGCCATGAAAGGTCGCGCTTCCCTCGGAACGTGAAGCGCAAGGGGGGCTCAATCGATGAGCGCCGCGTCGGTGAGGGACGAGCCGGGAATCACGAGCGTTTCTTCGTAGCCGGGCGTCACGACGCGTGCCGAGGGAGCGACGCGCGAGACTTCGCTCACGAAGCCGTCGAGATCCACGTTGGGCAACAGATGAACACCCCAATCGAGCGGAGCGAAAAAGGCGTCGTGGTGCGTCGGAACGATGACCTTGGGGGTGAGCGCGTGCGCGAGGCGGGCCAGGTAGTCGCGCGTCGAGTGCCGCCCAGCGAGCCCGACGAGCAGGACGTCGGCATGCTCGCCCCCTAGCTCGGCGTCGACGAGGTCGGCGCTGCCGTTGTGGTAGACGCTCGTGCCGTCCTTCGCGCGGATCAGAATGCCGAACGCGCCCCCCATCCGGTAATCGCGGGCGCGCGTCGGAAGCGAGGAGACGTGGCTCACCTCTCCGGGGAACGGCACACGGCCGAGGAAGATGCGCCCGTGCACGCTGTGGACGAATCGGATCGTGAGGTCGCCGATCGTCACGGTACGCCCGCCGCTCGGAATCTCGACGAGCTGGGACTCGGCGACCCCCGCCGCTCGCCCGAAGGCGCAGGTCGTTCGCGAGCCGACGAGCTTTGCACCCGTGACGCGGGCGATGGTGGGGGCGTCGAGCAGGTGGTCGTAGTGGCTGTGGCCGCACAGCACCGCGTCGAGACGGGTGCCGAAGCGCTCGAACACTTCGTGCTCGTTCGGCGCGAGATGTGCGGCCGCGACGTGCCGGAGTCCAGGTCGCGTCACGAACGGATCGATCGCGATACGCGTGGTCTCGCTCTCGATCACGTGCGCAGCGGTCCCCAGCCAGCGAACGAGCAACGATGCTCCACTCGCGGACGACGTGCGGGGTCGCAGCTCGTCGCGTGGCCGCCACCGCGGGAAGATCCGCCCGTAGAGCAGCTTGTTCATGCGTCCGCCAGCGCGCGAGCGCTAGGGCTACAGGTCGTCGTGGAAGAGCGGTTCGCGGTTGCGCACGTACCGATAGACGAGTTGCCGCGCTTCGGGCGTGATCTGGGTGAATCGCGCGCCGAACCCGGGCGGGGCGTCGTTGCCGCCGTCGGACGGCTCGCGGCTCCACGCGACCACCGCGTTGGCTTCGAACTCGTATCCGCCGGGGAGCGATATCTTGAGGCGAACGGGCGTACCGATTTTCGGGACCATGTACGTCGAAACGAACAGGCCGCCGTGGTCGATGATGTCGTTGCCTGACAAGCCTTTGAAGAAGTTCGTCGGGCTGTGGGTTCCAAGGTCCGCGTTGATGACCGGGGAGTCGCCCGCCGGCATCGCGCGCTGGGGAGGAGGGGCCGGCGCTTGCGGCGAGGGCTGAGGAACCGGAGCGCCCGCGTTCGCCGCGAACGTCGGAGCGACCACGCCTGCGTTCTGCGGAACGGTGGCCGCGAAGGGCATCGGCTGCTGAGGTGCCGGCTGAACGACGGCTTGCGGAACCGCGGGAGGCTGGAACCCTGCCTGAGGACGCGGCGCCGAGGGGGGGCCGCCTGCGGGGCGCGCCGCCGCCTGCTGGATGAAAGCGGGCGGAGGGGGAACGGGCGGAGCGACCGCCGGCTGCCCCATGCGCCAGAGATTGTGAACGAGGCCGAGCGACGAGGCGACCGCCTCCATGGCCTGCGCGACCGCCGGGTGCGTCGACGGCTGTTGCTGCAAGCTCTGGAGAGACGTTCGCACGTTGTTGAGCGCGAGGTCGGCGTGGGGCATCACTTCGCCCGTGCGCTCGACGTTCATGAGCGCACCCATCGCTTGTGCGATCGGGGCGGCGAGGTCCATCAGCGCTTTGGGGGCATTGGGATCGGCTTGGAGTGCATTGAGAGCGCGCGCAAGTGCGTCGCGTGCGGTGCGGGCGGTATTCAGAGCTTCAGACACGGGGTTCTCTCCTCGGCATCGGGCACGGGGGAAACGCGCAGGGAAAAGCGGCCAACAATCGATGCTAGAGGAGGCGCTTCATTTGGCAATGGGATCCACGGATCCTGCGCGAAGCTCTCGCACCATGTCGGCCAAGTCGGTGGCGTCCAGCTCGTGCGGTGGCTCGTCTTCGGCGGCGTCCATGCGTCCCGAAAGGAGCGTGACGGCGCCGTCGCCGGTGCGGACGATGGCCCGGTCTCCGGGAGTCGCCCAGGCCTCGCCTGGGGCGAGGGCCCGCGGATAGTTGCCGGTTTTTTCGGTCGCGGCCGCTTGCGTGATCGCGATCGCCTCGTCGCCGAAGAACGACCATGCGCCGGGTGAGGGGCTCGCGGCGCGAATGCGGCGAAGGATTCGGTCGGAGGGCCACGTCCAGTCGATCTCGAGCTCTTCGTCGGGTGGCGAGGGGGCGAGCGTGGCGCGGGATCCGTCCTGCGGCTTTCCGTGCGGCCGTTCTCCTCGGGCGTAGTCGCGCGTCAGCTCGCGCAGCAGCGCGAGCGAAGGTCGATCGAGCGCGCGCGCGAGCGTCCAGGCGTTCCAGTCGGGATCGATTTCGAGCTCGCGCTGCGCAAGGATTTCTCCGGTGTCGTAGTCAGCGGCGATGCGGTGCGCGGTGACGCCGGTGACGACGTCGCCCGAGTCGATGGCCCAAAAATAGGGGTCTGGACCGCGGTGGCGCGGCAACAGTGACGGATGGACGCCGAACGCGCCGAGGGGCGCGGTCGAGACGAGGTCCACGGGAAGCTTCGTCGTCCAAAACCAGCTCACGATCAGGTCCGGTGCGAGCGCGCGAACGCGCGCAATCGTCGACGGCGCGCTCACGTCGGGTCGCACCTCCACGCGCGCGAGCACACGCTTCACGCGCCGCGAACCCGGCGTCTCGCGTGAGAGCGCTGCGTAGACCACGTCGTGACCGTCACGATGCAGCAGCCACGCCGCGAGCGGCAGCCCGAAAAACGCGATACGCAGACGCGCCTACCCGTCTTTTCCGCTCTTGCCGCTCGGAAGGATCGGCGGAAAAACGGGCGCGATCGGCTCGTCACCGAGCTGCTTCAGGAGCGCGTTTCGCATCGCGTGCTCGACCAGTTGCCAGAGCTGGGCACGATCGGTCGCGCGGCCGAGGAACCCGATGGGGATGCGGAAGCCCCCTTTGTCGCGCCGTCCGCCGCCGTAGGCGCGCCCCTTGTCGTCGTGACCGAAGGCTTGCTCGAGCCAGACCGCGGGATCGACGCTCGGCGAGTGGGTGCGCAGCGAACCCTCGATGAACCGGTCGCCGACGACGCCATAGACGACGACGGTGTCGATGTCCTCGCGGCGTACGAGGAAGTCCGCGGCCTGGGCGATCGTGTCGCGTTCCGTGTCCGGGATGAAGCCGACGCCGGACATCGCGAAGTTGCGCCGGACGTTCAACGATGAGAGCGCGCGGGCGATTACGTCCATCGCGCTCGGCGCGATGAGCCGACGGCTCAGGTCCGCCAGGAGATCGTGATCGCACACTTCGCTGATCGCCGCGGCCGCGTGGAAGTCCGCAGTGCGCGCGAGGACGAAGTCATCGGTGTCGGTCGCGAGCCCATGCATCAGAGCGGTTGCGATGCGGCGGTCCTCCTCGACGTCCGCGTCGAGCGGCGCGAGCTCGGCCAGGTACTCGACGAAGATCGTCGCGGTCGCCGCAGCGTCGGGGCGGAGATCGACGAACCGCGCCTTGGGGGGGACGGGGGCCCGGTGGTGATCGACGATCGTGAGCATCTCGAGCCCCTCCGCGTCGGTGAGCTCGGGGTCGAGATCGTACGCGTCGACGAGCGCCAGGCAGTCGATGCGCCCCGCCTCCTTCACGCTTTTGATCTTCTTGAGCTCCACGCCCAGCAGCTTCACGAGCGCCCGGTTCTCGCGATGGCTCAGGTCGTGGCAGTAGCCCACGGTCGTCGAAGCAACGCCCAGCCGTTGCCCGATGTGGGCCTGCGCCAGCGCGCAGGCGATTCCATCGGGATCCGGATGGCCGCGAAGGGCGATGAGCAGGTTCTTCCCTTTCGCGGCGGAGAGCGCGTCCGCGAACAATCGCGCGCGATCGGCGGGTATGCCGGGAGGAAGGGGGAGGCGTCTTACGGGTTCGCTTTGAGCCACGAAGCGAATTGTGGCGCCTTTTGTCGTCCGCGGTCGAGCACCACCGCGTCACTTAAGGCTAAGTTCGCCTCGCCGTGCGCGTTTCCCCGTCGTCACTTTCGGTCCGCCGTGCGCTCCGCGGAGCGCTTCCTGCGCTTGTGCTGGCGCTCCCACCGCTCGCCTGGATCATCCAGGCGAAGCGCAACGCGTCGTACACAGCGCTCGGACGAGACCAGGGGATCTTCCAGTACGTCGCGTGGGCGATCGTGCACGGAGCCAAGGACTACCGCGACGTTCGCGACGTGAACGGCCCGCTCACCCACATGGTACACATGGCGTTCCTCGCGCTCGGCGGGCGCGACGAGCACCGGTTCCACGCGCTCGACATTCTCGTCACGGGGGTGACCTTCGCCATCACGGGCGCGTGCCTGCCGGGAATCCTCGGCAGGGGGCGCGTCAGTGCGATCGAGCGCTTCGCCTGGGGGTTGGCCGGGTGGGTCGTGCTGCTCGGCCAGTACCTGCTCTACCTCTTCTGGGATCTCGCCCAGCGCGAGAGCTTCTGCGACTGGTTCCTGTTCCCCAGCCTCGGGCTCCAGCTCGTGGCGCAGGGGGAGCTGCGAAGGGCGACCGAATCGCGGCGGCCGCTCGTACTCCTCGGCGTCGCCGGCGGGCTCAGCGCGATCGCCTGCTTCGGAAAGCCCACGTTCGCGCTCTTCGCGGTAGCGCAGGTCGTCACCCTCGTCGTCGATCCGGAGGTGCGCGCGTCGATCCGTACGAGGTTGTCGTCGTTCGCGATCGGCGCCATCGCGGGGTCGATCGTGCCGGTGGCATTCCTGCTGAGGTACGCGGACACGGCCGCGTTCCTCCGCATCACCTTCTCCGAGGTGCCGGCGATGTATCGCTTCATCTGGCCGCGTACGTTCGGCGAGATCCTCGCGGTTCCTGGCTACTCGCCGACGCTCGGCTTCGCAGCACTCTCGAGCGCGGTCGTCCTCGGGCTCATCCTGGACGGGTGGATTCCGGTACGGGCGCTCGCCATCGCTCTCACGCCGCTCGTCGGGATCGTGACGCTCATCGCGCAGGCCAAGGCGTTCCCTTACCACTTTCATCCGATCACGGCGGGGATGAGCCTGCAGTGGATGCTCCTCGTCGTCTGGCTGTCGGAGCGGTCCCGCAGCACGCCTCGAAGGGATCTGTCGCGGCTCGTCCCACTCGCCGCGGCCGCTGCGCTCACCGCCCGAGTGATGGCGACGCTGTCGGGCTCACCGCACCTCTCCTCCGTGTTCGTGACCGACAAGGGGCTGACTCCCGAGGATCGCGAGTCGCCCGACTTCCTCGTCTACTTCGACACCGTGGACTTCTTCCCGGTCGCGCTCCGGCAGGCGGCCACGTACCTGCGCGCGCATACGAAGCCCGACGAGCGGGTTCAGTACTATGGAATGGACCCGTACCTGCTCTTCCTCGCCGAGCGGACGAGCGCTACTCCGTACATCTACGCCTACGATCTGAACGCCGACGCAGCGCTGGGCGGCGACATGCTCCATGAGGGCTTGCACCCCAACGAGCGCGAGAAGGCGCGCATCCGGGCCATCCGCGACGCGCATGAGGACGATCTCCTCGCGCGGCTCCGGAAGGACCCTCCGGCCGCGTTCGTCTTCACTGACAAATCGCCGCTCACGACGTGGAGAGACGCCTGGGTCGACCTCCAGTCGGCCGCTCCGCGCACGGCGGATTGGGTTCGAGCGAATTACGTGGAGACGGCTGTGTTCGACGTAGATCGCGTGTGGTTACGGATAGATAAGGCATGTGGCCTCGCTCGCGTCGAGCCGGCTCCGATGGATTTGGCCGAGGCACAGCGACGCGCCGAGGAGGCGTCACCTTGACGTCACCGGGATGGACTAGGATCGACCCATCTCCCGTGAACGAACCGCTCCCCCCGCCGTCCGCACTTTCTCCGACACCCCCTTCCGTCGGGGCCCTGAGCGCCGCTCCTTCCGCCGAGCCCGATCTCCTTTCGGCATCGCTGTATCTGAACCGCGAGCTGTCGTGGCTCGAGTTCAACGCCCGCGTTCTCGCCGAGGCCGAGAACGAGCAGGTGCCGCTGCTCGAGCGGTTGAAGTTCCACGCCATCGTGGCCTCGAACCTCGACGAGTTCTTCATGGTGCGCGTGGCCGGGCTGAAGCAGCAGCTCACGGGCGACGTGGGAGAGATTCCGCCTGACGGGATGACCGTGAACGAGGCGCTGACGGCAATCAGCGCACGCGTTCACCAGCTCGCCGCGCAGCAGATGGTCTCGCTCGAGACGCACCTCTTGCCCCGGCTGGCCGAGCAGGGGGTCGTGCTCGTGACGCCCGAGCAGCTCGACGGAGCCGCGCTCGCGCAGCTGGACGAGCGCTTTCACAACGAGGTCTTCCCGATCCTCACGCCGATCGCGATCGATCCCGGGCACCCGTTCCCGCACCTTCGCAACAAGAGCCTGAACCTCGGCGTCATGTTCATGCGCGAGGGGGAGCTCGAGGCGGGGTTCGGCGTCGTGCAGGTGCCGATGATGCTCCCGCGCCTCCTCGAGGTCGCCGGCGCCAAGACGCCGAGCGGGCACCCGGCGAAGCACGCCTTCGTGCTGATGGAGAAGCTCATCGCGCGGCACGTGGGGACGATCTTTCCGGGCGTACGCCTGAAGGGGGTCTACACGTTCCGCGTCACGCGCAACTTCGACCTCGAGATCGACGAGGAAGAGGCCGAGGATCTCCTGCAGACGATCCAGCAGGAGCTCCGGCGGCGCGAGCGCGGCAACGCCGTGCGTCTCGAGGTGGCCGGCGAGCCGACGGCGGCTTCGCTCGCGAAGCTCGTGAAAGCGCTGAAGCTCGATCCCGACCGCGACGTGTACCGCGCCAGCGGCGTGCTGAACGTGAGCGATCTGCTCCAGATCGTCGGCCGCGAAGAGCGTCGCGACCTGCGCGACGAGCCGTACGTTCCGCTCGCCGTCCCCCCGCTGCGCGATGCGGACGACATCTTCGCGACGCTCCGTGAGTCCGACGTGCTCTTGCACCACCCGTACGAGTCGTTCGACAGCGTCGTCGATCTCATCACGCGCGCAGCCGAGGATCCGGACGTGCTCGCCATCAAGCAGACGCTCTATCGCGCCGGTGGCGACTCGCCGATCGTGAAGGCGCTCGCGCGCGCGGCCGAGAGCGGCAAGCAGGTGACGGCCATCGTCGAGCTGAAGGCGCGTTTCGACGAAGAGTCGAACATCGTCTGGGCGCGCACGCTGGAGCAGAGCGGCGTGCACGTGGTGTACGGGCTCATCGGGTTGAAGACGCACGCGAAGTGCCTGCTCATCGTTCGGCGCGAGAAGGGAAAGCTGCGGCGCTACGTGCACCTCTCGACCGGCAACTACAACCCGACGACCGCTCGCTACTACACCGACATCTCGTTTCTCACGGCGCGGCCTTCGATCTGCGAGGACGCTTCGTCGCTGTTCAACCTGCTCACCGGGTACAGCGCGCCGCCGAAGTGGAACACCCTCATCGTCGCGCCGCTCGGGCTGCACGAGGCGGTGCTGGGGCTCATCAACCGCGAGGTGGAGCACGCGCGCGCCGGACGGCCGGCGCGGATCACGGCGAAGATGAACTCGCTGGTCGATCCCGACGTCATCGAGGCGCTCTACCGCGCGTCGCAGGCGGGCGTGCCGATCACGCTGCTCGTGCGCGGCATCTGCTGCCTGCGCCCCGGCGTGCCGAAGGTGAGCGAGACGATCGAGGTGACCGCGCTCGTGGATCGGTTCCTCGAGCACGGGCGCATCTTCGCGTTCGCCAACGGCGGCAAGGACGACGTCTACATCACCAGCGCCGACTGGATGCCCCGCAACTTCCACCGTCGCGTGGAGGTCATGGTCCCCATCGAGGACCCCGTGCTGCGCGGGCGGCTGCAGGAGATTCTGAGCATCCAGGCCGGCGACAACGTGAAGGCGTGGCGCCTGCAGACCGACGGCAAGTACGTGCGGGTCTCACCGAAGCCGGGGCAGCCTGCGGTGCGTTGCCAGCAGCGTTTCATCGAAATGACACGCGACAAGGTCAAGGTGGGCGACGCCAGCACGCGCCAGTCGAGCCGGTTCCATCTGAGCCCGCGCCAGCCGATCATCGGGTACGACGGCAGCACCCCGGCCACGCGGAGATCGCGGCGGCAGCGGAAAGACGCCAAGAGTTAGTGGTAGAAGAGAGCCGCATGATCTTTGGAATGACGCACGGCGAGCTGGGGCTGGTGGCCTTCATCTTCGCGCTGGTCTACGGCGCGCAGGTGGTGCCGAAGGTCGGTGAGCGCGTCGGCGCGTGGTTCGCGCGCAAGCCTTAGAGCGGGGGCTGCCTCAGTGACCGAGGAGGAGAGGAACGACGACGAGGCGCGGCGCGGGATTCAGCCCGTGACCGTATTCGTGAGCGACCCGTCGGCGGAGGCCGAGCGGATGTCGCAGGCGCTCCGTGGCGCGGGGTACGTCGTCATCGACGTGCCGCTGTCGATGCTCATCGCGCGCGTGGCGGTGCAGCGTCCGCGCGTGATCCTCGTGGACGCGGATGCCGAAGGGGCGCTCGAGGCCGTGGGGCGTGTTCACGAGGTGGCCGATCTCGAGGAGATCGACGTTCTGTTCCTCGGGCGCAAGAACGAGACCGGCGAGGGGCTCTCCGCGCACGAGGATGCGCTGTCGCGCGAGGGGAGCGGGTTCTTCGCGCGCCCGGTCGATGTGGACGGGCTGCTCCGGAAGATCGAGCTGCTCACGGGCGGCCCATCGCGCCCGCCCACCCGATTGAGCTCCTCTCCCCCCTCGCGTCCGTCCTCGCGCGCGCCTGCCTCGGGAGGCGTCGTGTCGCTCCCTCCGGCGAGCATGCGGTCGCCCGAGATTCGTCCAGTGGCGCGGAACACGCCCCCTCCGCCCGCCCGCACCGTCCTGCCGACGCTGGGCCCGCCGACGCTGGGCGGGTCGTCCTCCGCGGAGCTCGCGCCACCGTCGATCCGCAAAGCCACCAGCGTGCAAGCGCCGCTCTCGGGTGAGCTCGAGGCGCTCCTCGTCGAAGCCGAGCAGCGCATCGGCGGGCAGTTCTCGCAGGACTCGATGCTCCCGTCGCCGGAGGAGGAGATCGAAGCGGTGCTTCCGGCCGACGTGCTCGCGTCGCTCGACGAGCCGATCGACGACGACGAGGACGACGCCATCCTCGATCCGAACCTCGCGGCCATTCATCGCGGCCATACCACCGGCGCCGGGCAAGGACGCGGCACCACGGGCGCCGAGACGGGGGCCGGAACTCCACCGGTGCCGCGCGCGGGATCGTCGCGTCCGAATGCGGCCGAGCAGCCTTCGGTGCCGCCGAAGACGCATGGCGGAACCCATGCCGGGGCGTCCACGGGGGCGAGCACGACCGGCGCGGTGATGAACCGCACGCAGGCGCGCGCGATGGGGCCGGCCGATTTCGCAGCGCGTGACGCGTCGCTCCTTCCGTCGCAAGCTCCTTCGCCGGAGCGCCGCACTCCTTCGCCTCCTCCGGTGATCGTCGCGGCGATCGAGCGTCCGGCTCCGGTCGTCGTCGCCAACGACGCCGTCGCGCTCCCGAGCGTCCTCGGCCCGACCGATGCGCCGCGCGTCCTCGCGGAGGCGATTGCCGCGCGCGAGACCGGCGTGGTCGCGTTCCAGTCGTCGGCGGGAGTTCGCCGCGTCGTGCTGCGCGAGGGGGACGTGGTCACCGCGGCGTCGTCGCTGGAGGAGGAGTCGCTCCTCCCGTTCCTCGCCGCGCGTGGCGAGCTTCCGCGCGATCGCGTGGCGCAGCTCGCGGGGAAGGTGCCCGCCGCCGGAAGGCACGCGGGAGCCGCGCTCGTCGCGCACGGCTACATGCGGCAGGACCAGCTCTGGACGGTGCTTCGCGCGCACGCCGAGTGGGTGCTCGGGCGCGTCATCGCGCAGGAGTCGGGGACTGCAGGGATCGAGATCGATCCGCCGGGGCGCCTGAAGTCGGAGCCGAGCGTGTTCGGCGGGGCGACGGGGGCCGAAGTGTTCGTGGAAGCCGTGCGGCGTCAGCTCGCGCCGAGCGAAGCCGTCCTCCGCCTTGGGGGCGAAGGGTCACGCATCGTGGATGGGCCGAACGCGCGCATCGCGTCGGAGTGCGCGCTCGGCGCGGCGGAGACCGAGTGGCTCTCGCGAACGCGCGGGCAGACGATCGGCGACGCGCTGGCCACGGCGGGTGATCCCGACTTCGCCGCCGTCCTCTACGCGCTCGTCGCGCTCGGCGTGTGCGAGACGATCCGCGCGCTCGGTGCGCCGCCCGTTCGCGACGTGGGAGCGCCCACGGCCGATCCGCTCGACGAGGAGGCGATCCGCGCGCGCGTCCGGGCGCGGCTGCAGATCGTGGACGAAGGGGACTACTTCGCCGTGCTCGGCGTCCCGCGCGACGCGACGAGCTACGAGGTGAAGCGCGCGTTCCTCGAGCTCCGCCGCACGTTCGAGCCGTCGAAGTTGCTCACGCCGGGCCTCGGCGATCTCGTGGAGGACGTGCGGAAGATCGCGGTCGTGCTCGACGAGGCGTACGAAATCCTGCGCGACGCCGGGAGACGCGAGCGTTACCGGAGAGCGATCGACGCGAGCCCGCGGTAGACCGGGAGCACGGTCGAGCGCGCGTGGTCACTGCACGAGCTGGTACACCTCGGAGCCCGTGCCCAGGCCGGCCGGCTCCGCGAAGTAGAGCGTGATGCTGCTCGTGGTCGCCGTGTACGTCGTCTGGAACACCGAAGCGCTCGGGCACGCGGGCTCCTCGTTGAGGGTCGTCCCTAGCGTGGTGACAGAGCCGCTCTGGTAGGTCGCCGCGCCGCCCGAAGACGAATCGCTAAGGACGACGTCGAGCCACGTGAGTGAAGTCGCGACGCCGGCGGCGTCGGGCGCCGCGCTGGCGGATGCTGCGTCGTCGGAGACCGCGCCGTCGGAAGCGCCATCGTCGGACGCGTCCGTCCCGGCATCGGCCACGGGCGCCGCGACGAGCTCGAAGGTCTCCTGCCACCACCCGTCCTGCGCGCCGCTCTGACCGCTCGTACCCGTGTAGACCGTGTAATTCGTCAGCACGTACACGCCGGGGGTGATCGTTCCCCCCGCGGCCGTCGGTGCGCTCGACGCGACGTACGTGACGATGGCTCGCTGGCCGCAAAGCGCCATGCTGCTGCAGCCGCCGTCGGCACCCACGCACGACGCGACGCTGACGACTCCTCCCTCGGAACCGGCTTCGACGCCCAGGCCCGAATCCGGGAGCGCTGCCTGCTCGGCGTCGATCGGCGGCTGCGACGGCTCCGAGTTGCACGCTGCGAACACCGCGCCGACGAGCGCGAGCCCCGCGGCCACCGCGACCCACTGGTGGTTTCCCCGCATGACGCAAAACCTAACACAGGCGTATCGGGTGGCCGAGAAAGCGCCTTTGCGTGGGTCAGAGCGGGCGGCGCCGCTGCGCCCGCGCTACCCCGCCGCCCGTGTCGCGACCGCGGTGCTCGGTGTCACGGCGTCCACGACGATCTCGGCCCCTTCGGCGTCCACCGTCGCCACGTCCCCGCGCGACAGCTCGCCGCGCAGGATCATCTCGGCGATGGGCGCCTCCACGTGCCGCCCGATCGCGCGACGCATCGGTCGCGCACCCAGCTCGGGATCGAATCCCCCTGCGTCGAGGAGCGCCTCGATCGCGGCCTCGCTCGCGTCGAGCTTCACGCCGCGCGCGAGCATCAGCTCCTTGGCGAGCCCCGCCAGCATCCTGCGCGCGACCTCGGCCACGTCGAGGCGCGAGAGCGGCGCGAACGTGAGCACCTCGTCGAGTCGGTTGTAGAGCTCGGGCGGCAGCGCCGCGCGTGCGCTGGCGATGACTGCCTCTTCGTACGCCGTGCGCATCGCGTCGGATTGATCGCGCGCCGCGAACCCGATCTTCCCCTTCGTCGCCATCCGCGGCGACACCTCGCTCCCCAGGTTCGAGGTCAGAATCACGACGACGTTCGTGAAATCGATCGTCCGCCCGCGCCCGTCGGTGAGCCGCCCTTCGTCGAACACCTGGAGGAAAGATTCGAGCACGTCGCGGTGCGCCTTCTCGATCTCGTCGAGCAGGATCACCTGGTACGGCCGACGTCGAACGCTCTCGGTGAGCTGCCCGCCGGCCTCGTGCCCGACGTACCCGGGAGGGGCTCCCACGAGCCGCGCGATGGCGTGCGCTTCGGCGTACTCGGACAGATCGAGCCGCGTCATCGCGTCGGGCGACTGGAAGAGGCACTGCGCGATCGCCTTGGCCGTCTCGGTCTTGCCGACGCCGGTGGGCCCGAGCAGCAGGAACGATCCGATGGGGCGCTTCGAGCGGAACCCCGAGGCGTTGCGACGGAGGACGGCGGCGATCCGTGCGAGCGCGCTGGTGTGCCCCACGATCGTCTCGGCCAGGATCGACTCCAGGCGGAGCATCCGTTCGTGATCGGTCTCCAGCAGCCGCTCGATCGGCACGTCGGCCAGCTCGGCCACGACCTCGGCGATCTGCTCGTGCGTCACGTTCTTCACCCCGCGGCGCCGGGCACGCGCCCCCGCGAGATCGACGATGCCGACCGCCTTGTCGGGGAGCGCCTTGCCCGGCAGGTACCGCACGCTCCACGTGACGCTCGCCGCGAGCGCCTCCTGAGAGAACGTCGTCCCGTGGTGCTTGGCGAACGCCGGGGCCACCTGCTCGAGCGCCAGGAACGCAGCCTCGGGTGACAGCTCGACGACCTCGATGGCCGTGAACCTGCGGGAGAGCGCCGCGTCCGAGTCGATGGCGCGCTTGTACTCTTCGATCGTCGTCGCGCCGATGCACGGGAGCTCCCCGCGTGAGAGCGCGATCTTCAGCTCGCCGGCCGCTTCTTCGCCCGCTTCGCCGCCGAACAGGGTGTGCATCTCGTCGAAGAACACGACGATGCGCCCGTTCGATCGCATGACCTCGGCCTTGATCTGCACGATTCGCTCGGCGAGCGCGCCCCGCACGCCCGTCCCGCCGATGAGCGCCGTCGGCTCGATCTCGATCACGATGCGATCGTCGAGCGACTTCACGTCGGTCCCTTCGGCGATCCGTTGCGCGATCCCGCGCACGACGCTCGTCTTCCCGACGCCGGCGACGCCCACCAGGCACGGGTTGTTCGCGTGACGCTTGGCGAGCACGTCGAGCGTTCGCTCGATTTCCTCGTCCCGCCCGACCACCGGATCGAGCTCGCCGCGCGCGGCCATCGCCGTCAGGTTGTTGCCGATCTGCGCCAGCGTCGGGAACTGCTTGGGGTCGAGCTCGAAGCGGGCGCCGCGGTCGTTGCGCGGGGCCGGGCCAGCGATGTGTCGCTTGCGCGAACGAGCGCCCTCGCCGGAAACCCGCGAACCCTCAACTGCGGTCCGCAAGCCTTCCCCCGCTACCCGCGAACCCTCACCCCCAGCCCCTCTCCCACAAGGGGAGAGGGGAGTCGGCGTGTTCTGCTGCGCCTCTCCCTTCATGGGGGAGGGGGCGGGGGGAGGAGGGAGGCGATTGGAGGAGGGCGAATGAGGGACCCGATTGGGCGCGGGGGTCACCTTTGCCGGAGCCTGAGGCGTCGCTCGCACCTGCGTCGGAGTCGGAGCTAGACGCTGAAGCGGCAGGGTCGTCTGGAGCGCCTTCTGAGGAACCCGCCGCGGCGGAGCGATGCCGGTCGCCAGCTGCATGGCCGCGACGCGAAGCTTGGTCACGTCGGTCCCGCACTGCTCGAGCGCCCGGTGCGCCGCGGTCTGCCGCTCCTGGCAGAGCGCGAACAGGAGGTGCATCGCCCCCGGCTCCTGCGACTGTGCCCGCGACGCGAACTGGATCGCCCTCTCGACCGTACGAGCCAGCGCGTCGCGCGCGTCGTCGGTCACGACGCGGGCCGCCTTCAGGAGCACTTCGGCGTCGAGCCGCCGCTCCTTCAGGAGGTCCGCCGCGGCCGAGCGCTTCGTCGCGATCGCCGCGAGCAGGTGCCCGGTGGTCGCTCGCTCGCCACGTTGCTTTGCCAGATCTTCGGCGACACGCCTCAGATTGGCGACCTCGGACTCGCGCGCCGTACTCATCGAACACTGAGCGCTCGCACAGGGGGGGGACGTGGGCCAAGAAAGAGCGCGCGGCGCGTTGCGAAGTACGGCAAATCGAAACGCCGCGCTGGACGCCTGGAGCCAGGCGGCTCAAATGCGAGAGGTCCATGTCGATTCGCGCACGCCACGTGGTCCCGCTCCTATTCGCAGCGGCCGGCTGCTCCACCTCGTCCTCCGGCACGCCGACCGCGACGATGATCTTCACGACGGACGCGAGCGACGCCTCGGTCGACGCCACCCTCGCGGTCGACGCTTCGCTCGAGGACGCGGGCGACGACGCGGGCGACGCGGGCGGCTGCACGAGCCCCGCCTTCGCCGGCTCACCGCTCGGCGTTCAGTGCAACGCGCTCGTCGACACCAGCGGACGCACGGTCCTCCTCCACGGCGTGAACGCGCGCGTCGAAGGGGTGTTCGACGTGACGTTCACCGATGGTCGCCTGCCGGTCGAGACCGTCCCCGCCTTCACCGCGGCCGACGCCGCCCGCATCCACGCCCTCGGTTTCAACGCGCTCCGCCTCCCCGTCAGCTGGAGCGGCATCGAGCCGACCGAGGATGGCGGCATCGACGACTCGTACCTCGACAACATCGCCGCCGTGACCGCGATGTGCGCCACGGCCGGCCTCTTCGTGATCGTCGATTTCCACCAGGACTCGTACTCCAAGGAGATCGGCGAGGACGGCGCGCCGCTCTGGGCGATCGTCCCGCCCCCCACGCAGCTCCTCGGCGGCCCGCTCGGCAGCAGCGGAGGCACGCGGTTCGACTCGGCGCAGGTCCAGGACGCGTACAACACGCTCTTCGAGTCCGAGGACGCCGGCGTCCCGCTCCGCGCGCGCTACACGCAGATGGCGGCCAGCGTCGCCGCCCGCTTCGCGTCCGACCCCGCCGTCGTCGGCTTCGAGCTGTACAACGAGCCCATCGGCACGAGCCCGGCCATCCAGGCGCTCCACCAGGAGATGATCCCTGCGCTACGCGCTGCGGCCCCCGCCAAGCTCCTCTTCTTCGAGCCGTGCGCCACCCGCAACGAGCTCGATGAGGCCACGCTCGGCAACGGCTCCCTCGGCGCGGGCACCGTCTACGCCCCGCACGTCTACACGCTCGCCTTCACCGATCCCGACTCGACCGGCGTGACCAAGGCGACCTACACCGCCTCGAACGTGAACGCGCGCAACGAAGCGGACAGCTGGGACGCGCCGCTCGTCATCACGGAATACGGCTACCCGCCCACGTCACCGAACTTCCAGAACTGGGCGAAGTGGCAGGCCGAGCTCGAGGACCAGGTGCAGGCGAGCTCGTTCTTCTGGGTATGGAAGGAGGAGTCGCAGGACAGCTGGGGGTTCTACGACTTCGACGACGCGGGGGTCGCGACCGAGCGCCCTGCGGTCGTGCAGGCGATGACGCGCGCGCGGCTCGAGGCGGTCGCCGGGACGCTCGAGAGCGTCGGGTACGACGAGACCGCGATGGTGATGACGGTGACGTTCGAGGGGAGCCAGACGGTGACAGCGCCGAACCTCGTGTCGGTAGGGGCGGGGGCGAGCGTGCCGGCGGCGCAGTGGACCGCGACTTGCGATGGGAAGAGCGTGGGGACGGGGGGGGCGGATCCGCTGTCGATCGGGTGCGGGGGGAACGGGGTGCACACGCTGGTCGTGAGCGCGGGGGCGGTGGGGGACGAGTGAACGCCGTGCGCACGTCGTCGCGAAGGGCGGATTGCGCAATTCGCGCAAGTTGCGCAAGGCGACTTGGCCGTTCGCGCAACGGCTTGCGCAATTGCGCAAGCGGCATGGACAAACGGCGGTCCAGGAGGCGCTTTCGGAGGAAGTTTCAGCGGCACATCCGTTGCACAAACTGCGCAACATGAAGTCCTCGAAGGTCGTCACGAATGGGCAGGCGCCTGAGACGAAGGCCGTGAAGAAGCTGACGCTCGAGCGTCAAACGATTCAGAACCTACGCGTGAGGGCGAACGTTCGCACGGGTCGGACGAGCGTTCACAGCAAGTACGCGCCGCCTGACGCGCAGTGATCTCCGCCAGGCTCCCCAACTCCACGTTCCCCCCGCACACCAGCACTCCGACCCGCTCCCCCTTCGTCGGCTGATACGCCCCCGCCGCGAGCGCCGCGAGCGCCGTCGCTCCCCCGGGCTCCGCGGCGATCCGGTACCCCGTCCACAGCGCCCCTTGCGCCGCGCGAATCGCGTCGTCGTCCACGAGCACCACGCGCTCCACCGCTTCCCGCGCGATCCCGAACGCCAGCTCGCCCACTCGCCGCGCGCCCAGCGAGTCCGCTGCGACCGACTCCACGGTGACATCCACCGGATGGCCCGCTTCGAGCGCCGCGTGCAGGCACCGTGACCCCTCCGGCTCCACGCCCACAATCTTCACGCGCCCGCGCCACCACGCGGCGACTCCGGCAATGAGTCCACCCCCGCCGACCGCGATGAGCACCGTGTCGAGCGGCGCGAGCCCGAAGCGCGCGCGGTCCTCTTCCCACTCGATCGCGAGCGAGCCCGCTCCGGCGATCGTGGCCTCGGCGTCGAACGGATGCACGAGCAGCGCGCCGCTCTCCCGCGCGTGCCGGTCGCACGCCGCTTGTGCATCGGCGTAGCGCGCTCCCCCGATGACGACCTCGGCCCCCTGCGCACGGATCGCCGCGACCTTCACGGGCGACGAGATCTCCGGCACGAAGATCGTCGCCGCGTGTCCGAGCCGCCGCGCGGCCAGCGCGACCGCGACGCCGTGGTTCCCTCCCGACGCCGCCGTGACGCCCGCCGCGGGGATCGCGCGCGAGACGAGATTGTTGAACGCGCCCCGCGCCTTGAAGCTCCCCGCGTGTTGCAAGAGTTCGAGCTTGAACGAGACGTCGGCATCGCCGAAGGATCCAGGGTCGGCCGCGAGCAGTGGCGTTCGTCGCACGTAGGGAGCGGTTCGCGCGTGGGCAGCGCGGAGGTCGTCGGCTGTGATGGGCATGGGTGCTCGTCTTTCTAGCTCGTTCGCACGTACCGGATCGCTCTCCGCGCGGCGTTCGTCTCCGGCCACTCGTACGCGACGTCGTCGTCGACCTTCACGCCGTCGAGCGCGGGCGGCTCGTCCCTCGCGAGCAGCACCCACGTCGCCGGCGCGAGCTGCGCTCCCAGCGCGAGCCACGCGGGCGGCGCAAGCGTCGCGCGCGAGATCGCGACGTCCCACGCGCCCCGGAGCTCTTCGCCACGCACGCGCTCGATCGCGAGGTCAGCGCGTCCCACCGTCCCGACCACCGTGCGCAGGAACGACACGCGCTTCACCAGCGGCTCGCACAGCGTGACCGCGAGATCCGGACGCGCGAGCGCGATCGCCAACCCCGGCGCCCCCGCTCCGCACCCCACGTCGACCAAGCGCGCTCCCTTGGCGATCCTCGGCGCCAGAGCGAGCGCGTCGGCGAGCATGAGGTCCACCAGCTCGCCCCCCGAGCGCGCCGCGGTGAGGTCGATGCGCGCGTTCCAGCTGCAGAGCAGCTCGATCCACGTGGCGAGGGCCTTCCTCGCGCCCGAGTCGAGCCCGGCTGTAGCGCGTTCGAGCGGGCCCTGGGCGTCGCTCCAGGTCACTGCTGCCTTGCCGACCATTGTGGCGTGCCTCGTCCTCGTCCGATAATCGTAACTTCCCGATGATATCCCCGGTCAGCCTCGCACCCCCTCCGGCGAACGTCGACGTGACTCCGCTGGAAGAGCTGATCGCGCGCGTCGCCCCCGGGGCGCCGTTCCATTTTCAAGGGATGGTCGGCGGCGCTTCGACCCGGCGCTATTTCCGCGTGCTCCTCCCCAAGGGGAAGACCGCGGTGGCGATGTTCGTGCCCGAGGGGCCTCGCCCCGAAGAGGTGCAGAAGCTCGTCGAGCGGCCGGAGTGGCCGTTTCTCGAGGTGCGCTCGCTGCTCGCGGCGCGCGGGGTCGATGTGCCGCAACTGCTCGCCGAGGACACGGCGCGCGGATGGCTGCTCATCGAGGACCTGGGGGACGACACGCTGGCGAACTTCCTCCTCCGGAACCCGCACGAGAAGAAGTCCATCTACACGCGCGCCGTGAGCGACCTGGCGCGCGCGCAGGTCGCGCTGCGCGATCTGCCGGGCGACTCGGTCATCGCCAGCCGCGCGTTCGACGAGGACCTGCTGCGCTGGGAGATCGATCACTTCCGCGAGTGGGGGATCGAGGCGCGCGGGCATCAGCTCACGGCCGACGACCGCGGGCTGTTCGATCGCATCGGTGGGCGTCTCGCGCAGCGCATCGCCGGCTGGAAGCGCCACTTCGTCCACCGCGACTACCAGTCGCGCAACCTGATGGTGCGGGGCAACGGCGCCATCTGCTGGATCGACTTCCAGGACGCTCTGCTCGGGCCGCGCGTGTACGACCTCGTCGCTCTCCTGAACGACAGCTACCAGGAGTTCGACCGCCCCTTCGTCGACGCGCGGCTCGACGAGTTCGCCGCCGAAGCGGGGCTCGACGCCAGCGAACGGGCGCTCCTCGGTCGCGAGTTCGACTACGTGACCGTGCAGCGCAAGCTCAAGGACGCGGGGCGCTTCGTGTTCATCGATCGCGTGAAGCACAACCCCGCTTTCCTCCGTTTCGTCACGCCGACGATCCGCAAAGTGCACGGAGCGCTCGCGCGGCTCGACGACGATGCGGACATGCGCACACTCGGAGCACTCCTGCGTCGCGTCGTCCCCGAGGAGCTGCCGGGCGTCGGTACGCCCTGATTCGCGCTATGGTCCCGCCCATGCCGCTCGTGACCCGCGCGCTCGCGATCGCCAGCGTCCTCGTGGCCGGGTGTGGCTGGCCGTACACCTCGGGGAGCGGCTCGGGCTCGTCGCCCGGCACGGTCGGGTCGGCGACCCCTGCAGGCGACCCTCCGATCCTGCAGGCTGCGAACATGACCGCGGCGGTCGCGCCGGCGAGCGGCCTCTACACGATCTTCGGAACGCTCACGTACACGTGCGACGACGACGTCGTGTCCACGTACCGGGTCACCGTCCCGGTCGTCGGCAAGTCGTACGACTACCCGGCGCCCGGCCTCTCCGATGCGTACGGCACCCCCTTCTCGTTCACCCTGATCGACGACGTCCCGTTCAACGGCGCCGGCGCCACGACGTACGAGATCATCCTGATCACCAAGGGAGGTGTCCAGAGCACCCCGGACATCGAGTCGGTGGTCCTTCAATGAGGGTAGGCGCGGCTTCGATCGCGTTCGTCGCCGTCCAGACGCTCGCGATGCACGCGCGCGCCCAGGAGCCGCCGAACTTGCCGCCGCCCCCCCCGCCGACGTCGCCGCCGCAGCAGTACACGCCCCCGCCGCTCCCGCCCCAGCAGCAGCAGCCGGCACCAACGGCGCCGCGCCGCGAGCCGTCTCCCCGACGAGAGCGTGAACGGGAGCGCGAAGCTCCCCCCGTCGTCGCGCAGCCCGCCCCTCGACGGTACGTCCCGCCGCCTCCACCCCCACCTCGCGACGAGCCCCCGCCGGCGCGTCGCGGCTTCCAGCTCGCGCTCCGCACCGGCATCACGTTCCCGCTCGGGAGCATCAGCGGCGCGAACGGGGACGGCATGTCGCGCGACTTCGCGTCGCAGGTCCCCCTCTTCGTCGAGGCCGGGATCAAGCTGCACCCGATGGTCTTCCTCGGCGGCTACACGTCGCTCTCGCTGGGGAGCACGTCGCAGAGCTTCCGGACCGCGCAGCTGTGCGGGCAGGGGGGCCGGTCGTGCCTGGCGTCGTCCGTGCGGGTCGGCGTCGAGGCGCAGGTTCACTTCCAGCCCGACGAGCGGATCGATCCGTGGGTGGGCTACGGGATCGGCCTCGAGGTCTCGTCCGCCTCGGCTACGGGCGGGGGCGCGCCCGAGGCGAGCGAGAGCTTCACCGGCATCGAGCTCGCGCGGCTCGCCGGCGGCGTCGACTTTCGCCTGTCGTCGCTCTTCGGCATCGGCCCCTTCGTCGAGCTGGCCTTCGGCACGTACTCGCACGCGCACGTCGCGGGGTACGTAGACCAGGCGGTGAAGACGGGCGACTCGAGCATCTCGGATGGCGCGCTGCACGTGTGGCCCACGATCGGCGTGCGCGGAGTCTTCTTCCCATGAGCGTCGCTTCGACATCGTCCGGCCCCGTGCGTCGCGTGCGACTCCATCCCCACGGCCTCGATCTGGGCGACGAGATCGTCCCGCTGCGCGCCGGCGCGATGCACTACTGGCGTCATCCGCCGGAGGAGTGGGGCGCGGGGCTCGACGCGCTCCGGGCGCTCGGGTTCCGGCTCGTCGACACCTACGTCCCGTGGGGCGAGCACGAGGTCGCGCCGGGCGAGTTCGACTTCGGCGAGCGCTCCCCGCGGCTCGACGTCGCGCGCTTCCTCCGCATGGCGCACGAGCGCGCGCTGAAGGTCGTGCTTCGACCGGGGCCCCACATCAACGCCGAGCTGACGTACTTCGGGCTCCCCGAGCGGATCGTGTGGGACCGCGCGTGCCAGGCGCGCACGCCGCGCGACAACCCGGTGATGCTGCCGATCGTGCCGGTCGCGTTCCCCGTCCCCAGCTATGCGAGCGACGCCTTCCACGAAGAGACCGCGCTGTGGTTCGAGCGCGTAGGGCGCGTCGTGCGCGATCTACGGCACCCCGAGGGGCCGATCGTGCTCGTGCAGATCGACAACGAAGGGGCGCTCTACTTCCGCGACGGCCCCTACGATCAGGACTACCACCCCGACGCGATCGCGCTCTTTCGCGCGTTCCTCAAGACGAAGTACCGCCACGTCAACGAGCTGCGCGACGCGTGGAACGACCCCTCGCTCCTCCATGCGACCGCCGTCCCCCCCGTGCGCTTCGACGCGAAGGGGGCCGCGGATCTCCCGCGGCACATGGACTGGATGGAGTTCCACGAGCACCTCCTCGTCCACGCCATGCGACGCATGGTCGACGCGACCAAGGGGACGGGCCTGGACGAGCTCCCCACGATGCACAACTTCCCGCTCGGCGAAGCGGCGACGCCGCTCAACGCCGGTCGCATGGACGACGTCATCGACCTGATCGGCCTCGACTACTACCACCGCGCGACGCCCGTCGAGCACAACACCATCGCGCGACGCACGACCGAGCTCGCGGCGCGGTGCGAAGGGCGCGTCTCGGCCTACGGCGCCGAGGTGGGCGCGGGCTTCCCGCCGTTCTTCGCCCCCATCGACGAGAAGGACTCGCTCTACACGCTCCTCTGCGCGCTCGCGTACGGCCTCCGCGGATACAACCTGTACATGGCCGTCGAGCGCGACCGCTGGGTGGGCGCGCCGATCGATCCGCACGGGCGCCTTCGCCCGCTCGCGCAGAAGTACGAGCGCCTCAACACGGCGCTCGACGCGACCGAGTTCCACTCGCTGCGTCGTCGCGCTCCGGTGCGCCTCGTCGTGCCGAGGGCGCTCCGACGGCTGGCCCGCGCGAGCCATGCGTTCGGTCCCATCACGCCGGCGTTCTTCAACATCCTCGGCGCCGGGTTCCGCGAGACCTGCATCGAGGAGGAGCTCGGCCTGGGCGAGGTGGCGACGCTCGTCGGCGAGACGTACCTCCGCGCGTTCGAGCGGGCGTTACAAACGCGCGGCGTGCCGTTCGCGTACGCCGGGGGCGACAGCTTCGTCGAGAGCATCGAGGACGCGAAGTGGCTCGTGTGCGCGACCGTGGGCGGCGTGAAGCCGGAGCTCATGATGCGCCTGCGCGAAGCGGCACGTAACGGATTGCGCGTGACGATCGGACCGCGCGTCCCGTCGCGCGATGGCTCGATGCGCGAGATGCCCGCGCCGCACGACACCACGGGGCTCGAGGTGGAGCCGCTCGACGACGGCGCGCGCGCCGACGAGCTGGTCGCGCGTCACATCCAGGAGCTCGGTCTCCCCGCGTTCCCGGTCGACCCCGAGGACGTGAAGATGACCGTGCACGAGGACGCCACCGGTGCCCCTCGCGTGGTCTTCGTGATGAACCCGACCGCGCGCGACCTGACCGCCCGCGTCTCGGTGCGCGGCGCCCGCTCGCTCGTCGACGTGCTCAACCCCGACAGGAGCGACGCGCGCATCGTGCGTGGCATCGCTGGATTCGAGGTCCACGTTCCGTCGCGAACCGTGCGCATGTTCGCGGCCGAGCCGACGCAGACGTCGTCGTGACGGCGCGGCTCTCGTAAGCTCGCCTTTCCCGCACGCCGCGCGCTCGAGACGGTCGATCGAGTCTCGTCAAGTATCGAGAACAATGGACCTAAATAGATGTGCGTAACGGGTTGCGCACATTCGCGGAACTCCTAGATGGGGAGAGAGTTTTCCTCTCCCTAGAGGAAGCTTTCCTCCGGGTAGCGGAGCGCTTCCTCTGGGTGGAGGAAGCTTTCCTCTGGGTAGCGGAGCGCTTCCTCTGGGTGGAGGGAGCTTTCCTCTGGGTAGCGGAGCGCTTCCTCTGGGTAGAGAAAGCTTTCCTCCGAGTAGCGGAGCGCTTCCTCTGGGTAGCGGAAGCCATCCTTTGGGGAGCGAGAGCGATCCTCTCCGTAGAGGAAATGATCCTCTCGGGGAGAAGAGAGTCCCTCGAGCCGCCGCCGTCGCACGGCCCCCGCCCGCGGCGCCAGCGAAGCCCTGCCTCACCACAGCCCTGCCCGGCCTAGCTCTCCCTGAACGAGGAACAGCCCTGCTCCGTAAAGCCTAGTGCGTCGTGGCCGGCGTCTTCGCAGGCGTCGTCGCCGGAGCCTTCGCTGCGGGCGCCTTCGCGGGAGCCGCCGCCGGACCCTTCGTGGCCGCCGCCGGCGTCTTCCCCGCTGCCGCGGGCTTCGCCGTCCCGAGCGCGTTCAGCTCCGCCTGGTACTGCGTCTCCAGCCGGTGCGCGACCCGCCCGACCACGTCCGCGAGCGGCGTGTCCTTGGAGATCGCGTCGACGTCCGGCTTCAGCTTATCGCTGATCCCCTGAAGCACTCCCGCCCACGCCAGCGACTCGCGGTCCTTCGGCGTCTTCGCGCTATCCGGCACCGCATGCCCGGCCGCCTTCGCCGCGTCGGCCACGAACGCGAGGTAAGCCCCCTTCGGCAACGGCTTGGTCGCGTCGTCCGGCATCGCCGGGGGCGCAATCCCGAAGAGCGACTGGAGCGCCGCCTCCATCGCGTACACCTTCAGGTGCTTCGGCAGACCGCGCGACCGATCGAGCCGCTCCATCGCCGTCATCACGCCGAGCGCGTGCGCTTCGTGGGTGAGGTCGCCGTCATCGAGCTTCAGCAGCGCGTCGAGCGCCTTGCCGCTCGTCAGCGCAGCAGTGGCCGCCGCTTCGTCGCTCGTGAGCTTCTCCGGCTCGCGCGCCACGTCGCGCTTCACCCTGTCGCCCGCGCGTCGCGCCTCGAGCGCCTCCCGCTGCGCCTCGGACAGCGCCTGCAGCTCCTTGCCCACCGGCGTGTCCGTGCCGACCCTCTTCATCAGGTCCGCGACCGCCGCAGGGTTCACGGCGCGGAGCTCCTCGAAGTGCCCGCGATCCTCGCCCCCCCACACGCTGCGGGAGACCGTCAGGCAGCGCATCTCGTCCATCGCCTTGCGCTCGATGGCCTCCCCCAGCGCGTCGCCCCAGAGCCCGCCGAACCAGCACGCCGCGGCCGCGACCGCCAGCCCGTGCGGGTCCACCGGCGGAGGCACGTCCGACGTCACGGGCCCGTGCGACTTCGCGCCGCCGCTCCCCCCGGCCCCTTCGACCGGCGGCGGAATGGGCGCCACCTGCGTCGGCACCGACGCGATCTCGCCGCCGCAGGCGACGAGCGTGATCAACGAGGAAAGACCGATGAGCCGACGGATGCTGACGCGCATGCCGCGAGGAAAGCGCAAGAACACGCCCGCGCGCAAGCGATTGCTCGAGGGCTAGGGGATCTCGCCGCAGCGGTCGTCGCTGATCCCCCGCACCCGCGTCCACGTCTGCCCCCGCCCGTGGGCCCCTTTCGGTACGTACGTCAGCGTCAGGCTCGCTGTGCCGCGCGTCACCGCGAGCTTCACGGGCACGCTCGCGTCGCCGTCGCGCGCCTTCATCGAGACCACGATGTCGCCGTCGCGCAGCCCCGCGCGAGCCGCCGGTCCATCGGCGCGAACGCCGGAGACGCGCGCCTCCTTCGACTTGCGCGTCGCATCGACGTCGAACCCCGGATCGTACGCCGTGTACTCGCCCGTCCCCGCGCGGAAGCACGGACCGAGCGCGCCGTCGTGAAGCCAGAGAGGCCCCCCCTGCGCAACGAGCGCGTCGAACGTGCGCGCCGCGTCGGGATCGTCCTTCGCGAGCGCCGCCGTCCACTGCGCCACGGTGAACGTTCGCTGCTTCTCTTCCTCCGCCCGCTCCACCATCGCCGCGAGCACCGCTTCGATCCCGTGATCCCCCTTCGTGCGCGCGCGGATCGCGACCGACTCGGAGAGCGCATACAGCGCCCCGCGTGCCATCAGCGTCGCCCGCGCGACGTCGTCCTTCGCGGCAAGCGTGGCGAGCTCCGCGTTCCCCTTCGCGCGATGCGGCGAGGTCGCGAGCACGCTCAGCTCGCCGGCGACGATCTCGCGCGCGTCGTCGGGCGTGAGCAGCCCCGCGTGCGACAGGACGCGCGCAGCGAAGTACCGCGTCACCCCTTCGGAGAACCACCACGCTTCGGCCTCGTGCCCCGCGCTCGTCGCCGCGCGCGTGACGCCGCCGACCCAGTGGCGCGCGATCTGCTGCGCCACCGAGAGCTTGAGGGGCGCGGTCCACGGCTCCGCGGGACCGACCTGCACCAGCACGCTCGCCGAGTGCGGGGTCGTCGAGAACGAGCCGATCGGCCGCGTCTGCGACACGAACAGATACATCCACGGCACTTCGTCGCGCGACCGGAGCGACTCGCGAATCGCCGTACGGGTCTGCGCGATCTCCGCCACGACGGGCCGGGCGTCGAACGCGGTGTATCCGAGCCAGGCCCCCTCGTCGTGACCCGCGGCCGGATCGTCGATCACCATCGCGCCCAGGGAGCCCGCGAGGAAGCTCGCGTACCGCAGCGCCCGCGGCGCGAGCGTCGTGCGACGCGCGGCGCCCACGCCCAGGCTCGACGCGGCCACGCCGTGAAGCGCTTCCGAATCGATGCGCAAGACCACCGGCAAGACGCCGTCCTCGATCGCCGTCGGCACCGCGACCAGCGACTCGCCCGCCCCGCGAAAGCGATCGTCGAGCACGAGCAGTCCGAGCGGATCGTCCGGCGCGTCGTTCTCCGCGAGCACGTCGTACGCGACGTGCGACGCACCGGTCACGGCTCGTGCGAGCGTGAGATCGACCCCGTCCCCGACGCTCTTCGCCGCGACGGCGATGACGCCGCTCGCGTCACGCGCCGTGGCGTTCGCGACCCGCTCGGGAGTCCCGCGCGCGATGTGCCACGCCTGGAGCGGGACGTCGGCCGCGGGGAGATCGATCTCGACGTGGACGAGCGGAGTGGGCGACGCGACGGGGCGAAGGAGGAGCGTGAGCGCCGAGGCCGCGTTCGAAGGGGCGGGGGACGCGGGCGTCGCGGGCGGTGTCGCCGCGGCGGGTGGGGGAAGGGTCGAGCTCGCGCACGGGGCGACCGGCGGGGTCGCAGGCGCACACGCCACGACCAAGAGGGGGACGAGGAAGAGGAACCGCACGGTCAGAACGTGTAGCGGATGACCACGCTGGCGTCAGCCATCAGCCCGGTGTCGCTCTGCAACCCGAGCTTCGCGAAGCCCGTCGCGTCGCGCAGTCCGACCGCGAGCCCGAGCGCCATGTGCCGATCGATCTGGTACCACTCCACGCCCAGCCGGCCGGCGAACGAAGGATCGAGCGTCTCGGCGTTCCGAAAGCCGAGGATGGTGAGCGCGCCGGTCGGCACGTTGGCCGCCATGACGCCGATGCTCCCCTGGGCATAGAAGGCGACGCGTTCGGTCGCGTGAACGGTCACGCGCAGCCCGCCGCCGAAGCCGAAGATCGGGAACGAGTACGAGTGCGACTCGTCCTGGCTCTCCGAGGTGCTCGTGAAGGCGAGCTCCCCTTCACCGAAGAGCATCAGCCAGCGGGTGACTTCGTAGCCGAGCTGCCCGTGGAGCCACGGAGCCGTCGGCGCGATGTGCCGGAACTGCCCGAGAAACCCGAGCCCTCCCAGCGAGCTCTCGAGCACGAGCCCCTTGTGATGCGGCAGCGGCGGAGGAGCTTCGAGCGGAGCCTCGGGGAGCGTCGACGCGGGCGTCTGCGTGTCGCTCTCGAGGTGAATGTGCTCGGTCGTCAGCGACGGGTCGATCGCCGGCAAGCCCGTCGGAGAGCTCTCCGGGGGAGCTGACGGGGGGGGCGAGGGGAGGGCGGTCGCTGGACCCTGCGCGTGCGCCACGCTCGTGCCGAGCGTCAGGGCGAACGCGACGAGGAGCGGACCGACCCGGTTCACCCGTTCAAGATACCGACTTTTTCACTTCAACAACCACCCGAACAACATCCGCTTGGTCGCCTGCCGCCCGACATCGGCGATGGAGTCGACGAGCGGAATCTCCTTCGGGCAGACCGCGGCGCAGTTCTGCGCCTTGCCGCAGTCTTCGATTCCCCCTTCGGTCATGATCTCGTCCAGCCGCTCGGCTGCGTGCATCTTGCCGCTCGGGTGGAGGTTGAAGAGGCGCACCTGGCTGATCGCGGCGGCGCCGATGAAGGTCGAGCGGTCGTTGATCTGCGGACACGCCTCGAGGCAGCAGCCGCACGTCATGCAGCGCGACAGCGGATACGCCTCTTCCTGGTTCTCCTGCGACTGGCGCGGCCCCGGTCCGAGCTCGTGCGACCCGTCGAGCTGAATCCACGCCTTCACGCGCTTCAGCGCCTCGAACATCCGCGAGCGATCGACCACCAGGTCGCGCACGAGCGGGAACTTCTTCATCGGCTCCAGCGTGATCGTCTCGCCGTTGGGGGCGATGGCGTCGATCATCGCGGTGCACGACTGCCGCACCTTGCCGTTGATGACCATCGTGCACGAGCCGCACACCTCTTCGAGGCAGACCGACTCCCACACCACCGGCGTCGTCTTCTGGCCGCTCGCCGTGACCGGGTTCTTACGAACCTCCATGAGCGCGCTGATGACGTTCATCTGCGGCTGCCAGGCGACGACGAACTCCTCCCACCGCTTCGACTGCGGGGAATCGGTCCCGTCCTGCCGCAACACCTTGAGTCGCACTTGACGCTCGCTCATGACGCACGTCCTTCCGTCGCGCGGGCCGCTTCCTTCGGGAGCTCGCCCGTCGCTGCTGCGCTCGCGGCACCCGCGGTCTCGTACTTCCGAGCGCGCGGGGTCACGAGGCTGATGTCGACCTCGTCGGTCACGTGGATGGGCTTACTCCCGATCGCGTAGTCGAACTGGCGGACGTAGTTGATGGTCGCCGGGGCGCCGCCCCCGTCCTTGTGGAACGCGAGCGTCGTGCGGAGCCAGTTCTCGTCGTCGCGCTTCGGGAACTCGGGCTTGAAGTGCGCGCCGCGCGACTCGTCGCGGTTGCGTGCCCCCTGCGCGATCACGCGCGCCAGCACGATCATGTTGTTCAGGTGGCGAACGAACTGCGCCCCCTGGTTCATGCGCCCCGTCGCCGTGTCGGTCACGCCGATGTCCTTGGCGCGCTCCGAGACCTCTTCGATCTTGGCGAGCACCTTGTCGAGGATCGGGTTGTGCCGCTCGATGGTGCAGTTCACGAGCATCATCTCGGCGAGCTCTTCGTGCAGTTTGTACGGGTTCTCCTTCCCGTCCATCTTCAGGATGCGCTCGTACGAATCGCGCTCGCGCTTCTCGGCCTGCTCGAACGTCCGCTTCGAGACGTCGAAGCTGCTCGTCGCGAGCCCCTTCCGGTACGTGACCATCGCCGGCCCGCACTCGAGCCCTCCGTAGATGCACGAGAGCAGCGAGTTGGCGCCGAGCCTGTTGGCGCCATGGTACTGGTACTCGCACTCGCCGGCGGCGTAGAGCCCTTCGATGTTCGTCGCCTGGTTGCGCGCCGAGCCCGGCACGAGCGAGCCGTTCGACGCGCGCTCGAAGTCGACCCAGAGACCGCCCATCGAATAGTGCACGGCCGGGAAGACCTTCATGGGGTTGTGGTACGGGTCCTCGCCGACGAACTTCTCGTAGATCTCGAGGATGCCCGCGAGCTTCTTCCGGAGCATCTCCTGCGGGAGGTGCGTGACGTCGAGGTAGACCTCGTTCTCGTTCTTCCCGCTCGTCCCGTTGAAGACGCCGCGCTTCTCGTGGAAGCACTTGAGGAACAGCTCGCGGCTGGCGATGTCGCGCGGGACGAGGTTGCCGTAGCCCGGGTACTTCGCCTCGAGGAAGTAGTCGCGCTCCTTCTCGGGCACGTCCTTCCCCTTGCGACGCTCTTTCGGATCCTTCGGCACCCAGACCCGTCCACCTTCGCCGCGCGCGCTCTCCGAGATGAGGCGCAGCTTGTCGGCGCCGGGGATGGCGGTCGGGTGCACCTGGATGCACTCGCCGTTCGCGTAACAGGCCCCCTGCTGGTAGACGGCGCTCGTCGCCGTCCCGGTGTTGATGACGCTGTTGGTCGAGCGCCCGAACACGATGCCGGGCCCGCCGGTCGCGAGCGCGACCGCGTCGCCCGCGAACGACTTGATCTCCATCGACTTGAGATCCTGCGCGACGATGCCGACGCACCGGCCGCTCGTGTCGTCGCGGACGATGCCGAGGAAGTCCCACCACTCGAGCTTGCGAACCATCTTCGCGCCCGGGATGACGACGCCGCGCTCGTCCTCGACCCCCATCGTCTCGTAGCGGCGAACCTGCTCGTCGAGCGCGTAGAGGAGCTGCTGGCCCGTCGTGGCGCCGGCGAACGCCGTGCGGTGGAAGAGCGTGCCGCCGAACCGGCGGAAATCGAGGAGCCCCTCGGGCGTCCGGTTGAACGGGACGCCCATGCGGTCGAGCATGAAGACGATGCCCGGCGCCGCGTCGGCCATCCCTTTGACCGGAGGCTGGTTGGCGAGGAAGTCGCCGCCGTAGACGGTCTCTTCGAGGTGGACACGCGGGGAGTCCCCTTCGCCCTTCGTGTTGACGCTGGCGTTGATGCCCCCCTGCGCGCACACCGAGTGCGAGCGCTTCACGGGCACGAGCGAGAACAGATCCACCGGAACGCCCGCCTCGCAGAGCTTGATGACCGTCATGAGGCCGGCGAGACCGCCACCGACGACGATGACCCGGCGAACCTCTCCCGATTCACTTCGCGTGATGCTCTTTGTCGCCATTTCCGCTGACTTGCCTCCTGCCTAGCGAGACCCGTAGGGTCGGCTCACGATTTCGGCGAGCACGACGCCTTGGGGCCGTCCGGGACGAATACCGGTGTCGAATAGAGCAGCCGCGTCCCAGTTGCTAGGTACACGATCGTGCTCCCCGCGACGACGAACAGCGCAAGGCTGGTCGCAATGAGGCCCCATTTAAGGAGAGCCTGCGTCCGCCCGGCGACGATCATTCCCGACGTGCGGAACCGCGCCCAGAGCCCGGATCCCATGTGAAACAGCGTCGCGGCGACCCCGACGAGGTAAGCGAGCGCGACCAGAGGGACCGAGTGCCACGTCGAGGACATGTGCGCCGTCATCACGTCGAGGAGCGCGTCGCTCCGCAGCGCGCCGGTCCAGCCGCGAAGCGGAAGCTCGAGGATGTGCCCCACGAGAAACAGCAAGAGCACGACCGCCGAGCCGCGCCGGAGGTGCGGAAGCCACGCGGAGAGCTCCATCGCGCGCGGTTGCCGCACGGCGACCCACGCGGCCCACGCGGCGTGCGCGAGGATCGGCAGCATCACCGCGACGATCGTGAGCGAGACGAGGGTGGGCGTGCGGGCGAACACGCGATCGAAGCGCGCCGCTCCGGACATCGCGGTCGAGGTCACGACGATGTGCACGACCACGAACGCGCTGAGCGGCACGACGCCGAAGAAAGCGAGCAGCTTTCGCCCGTTCAACGAACCACCTCGCGGACTAGAGTAGCCTGGGTGCCCAAGACGATGCCGCGCACAGGGTGCAGGAGCTTCGCGCTTGCGGGGAGCTTATTCGTCGCGCTCTCGGCGTTCTCCTGCAGGGGCGGGGGGGGCGCCGGTCGCCCCGTCGCGAGCATCGCGTCTTCGACCGAGGCCGCCGCGGCTTTCGAGCCCATCGAAGAAGCCTGGTCCACCGACGCCAACGAGCGGATGATCCTCCGCTCGCGGATCGTCTCGTTCCTCGCGCAGTTCCCGGCCGACGGGCTCGCGCCGCTGGTGCGCACCTACCTGTCGATGGTGGAGCTCGACAGGCGCGATCTGAAGGCCGCCGAGTTCCAGCTCGCGCAGCTCGCCTCGCTGCCGCCCGGTGCCACCCACGACCTCGCCGAGATCGCGCGCGCCGAAGACCTCCGTCTGCGCGGCCAACCCGACGCGGCGTTCGAGCTCCTCAGGCCTCTGGTCGGGAAGGTCGTCGACCCCACCTCGCGCGCGATTCTTCAGGAGGAGGTGTCTCTCGCGGCGGTCGAAGCGAGGCGCGAATACGAGGCCATCGCCTACATGGACGCGTGGCTGCGGACCGCCACCGAAGAGGATCACGACGCGGTCCGCGAGAAGGTGAAGGCCGCTCTGGTGACGGAGCCGGAGACCGTCCTCGTGAATGCGCTTCGCGCGATGCGCTCCGGCGGAGCCGCCTCCGGCTACGGACGGGAGATCCAGCTCCTCGTGACCGAGCGCCTCGCCGCCGTCGCGCTCTCGCGGAACGACTCCGATCTCGCCCGCTGGCTCGTGTCGGCCGATTCGGGCTCGCCGCTCCTCGGTGACGCCGAGGGGGCGCTCGGCGAGCTGGCCACGACCAAGCGCGGGCTCGCGAGCGTGGACGGGCGCACGATCGGCCTGGTCCTGCCCACGGGCTCCAGCGACCTGCGCGACGAGGCCGCGGCGATCATGCGCGGCGCGGCCTGGGCTCTCGAGCTGCCGCGGTCCGACGAGAGCAAGGGCGATCACACGAAGCTCGTCACGCGCGACGACGGTGGTGACGCGAACCGCGTGGAGCCGACCATGAGCGAGCTCGCGGGGGAAGGGGCCGTGGTCATCCTCGCCGCTCTCGACCCGCTGTCCGCCGCGCGCGCCGTGACGTGGGGCGAGAGGCACGGCGTCGTCGTCATCACGTTCGCGGTGCCGAAGGACGTGCCGCCGCACGACTGGGCGTTCTCGATCGGCGTCACGCGCGAGGCCGAGATCGGGACCCTGGCCGAGGAGCTGGTGTCGCGCGGACAGGAGCTCATCGTCCCCGTCGTTCCTCCGGGCGGGAGCCCCGCGGGCACCCTTCAAAGGGCCGCTGCAGGAAACGATCCGGTCCAGGCGCTGAGCAAGGGGACCGTTCAGCTCGAACCGCCCGTGGAGTGCGACACGGCCGCCGCGCAGTCCGGGGAAGCGCGCTTCCCGGTCGAGGCATGGAAGAAGGAGCGCGCGCACGCCTGGCTGGTCGACGCGCCGAGCGAGTGCGCGCGCGACCTCGTTCGCCAGCTCGCCATCGCGCAGGCGCAAGGGGTGGTCGCTTTCACGCTGGACGCGACCGGCGGAAGCGCCCGGGCACCCCTCCTGAACATGATTGCAGTTCGCGCGGGAGAGATCCCTGTCACTGCAACCTCCCCGGCGGCCATCAAGGACGCAGGCATCCGCGCGTGGACCGAGAACGCCGGGGCGCCGCCGAACTGGTGGGCCGCGCTCGGACACGATGCCGCCCTCCTCGCGCGACGCGCCGTCGCCGATCTCCCCCTCGACGCGACGAGCGACGGTCCCGAAGTCACGAGGCGCCGGGCCCGAGCGAAGGCGGCGCTGATCGCTGTGGCCGCTCGGCTCTGGACCACCGCGTCAGCGGGCTTCGGCTCGGCCCATTCCCTCCCCCGTACGCTCGAGGTCACCGAGCTGTGGAGCACGGAGCCGCACGCGCCCAGGCCGTCGCACTAAAAGCGCGAGCCATCGGGAATAGAGCGTCGAGGTGCCTGTTTTCGACCTCACAGAACCGCATCGCCCGCTCGCGCTCACGCGCCAGCACCCCGGTTGACAGTGAGCCACTGGTCGCTAGGATGCGCCGCGCGGGAGCCGGGAAGGCCGTTTTCTCCGCATTTTTTCTAGGATTCGCGCGGCTGCTCTGCGCGGGCCCGCTCCCCACACGCCAACGCCTCGGGAGGCCGGATGTCTACGGACGTGATGATCTACACGAATGACCTGAGCAAGAGCTTCGGGTCCTTTCGCGCGGTCGACAAGATCAACTTCGAAGTGCGACGCGGCGAAGTCGTCGGCTTCCTCGGCCCCAACGGCGCGGGCAAGTCGACCACGATGCGCATTCTCACCTGCTTCATCTCGCCCACCAGCGGGACGGCGCGCATTCACGGCCACGATGTGTTCGACGAGCCGCTCAAGGTTCGCGAGACGCTCGGGTACCTGCCGCAGCGCGCCCCGCTCTACCTGGAGATGAGCGTCCTCGAATACCTGCGCTTCGCAGGCGACCTCCGGCACCTCGACGGCGAGACGTTCCGCAAGCGCGCCCGCGCCGTCGTCGAAGTCTGTGGCCTCGCGCAGGTGCTCGGGAAGGAAATCCGTCACCTCTCGCACGGCTACCGGCAGCGTGTCGGCCTCGCGCAGGCCCTCATCCACGACCCGCCGATCCTCATCCTCGACGAGCCCACGAGCGACCTCGACCCGAACGAGAAGACGGAGTTCCTCGAGTACCTGAAGCAGATCGGCAAGGAGCGCACCGTCCTCCTGTCTACGCACAACCTGAACGAGGTCGAGTCGGCGTGCTCGCGCGCCATCATCATCTCGAAGGGGCGCATCGTCGCCGACGGTCCGCTCGAGGAGATCCGCGCGAAGAGCGGCAAGGTTCGCTACGTCCTGTCGATTCAGGACGCGACGGGCTCGGCCTACCGCGGGAAGAACACGCCGAAGAAGGGCGAGGTCGAGTCCGCGCTCCGCTCCATCAAGGGCGTCGCGAAGGTTCACGAGCTCCCCAACGACGACCACGCGCTCACCTACGAGATGGCCGCCGACAAGGACAGCGATCTCCGTCCCGAGCTGTTCCAGATGGTCGTCGACAAGGGGTGGGTCCTACTCGAGCTCCACAAGGACACGCAGACCCTGGAAGACGTCTTCCGCCACCTCACGGTCGGCGAGGCTCGGCGCAATCGCAAGCTCGGCTCCGCGCAGGAGACCGCGTCGCGCGACGACGAGGGGGACGACGACAGCGACAACGACGATGACGGCGATTCGGCGGATCACCGCGCGAGCGCGGAGGCTTGATCATGCAGAACACACTCACCATCGCGCGGCGCGAGCTGCGCTCGTTCTTCGACTCGCTCGTGGCCTACGTGGTCGTCGGCCTGAGCATCCTCACCGTCGGCCTCTGGTTCTTCGTGGCCGGCGGGGGCGTGTGGCAGGTCGACCGGGCGAACTTCGGTCGGATGTTCGAGGCGCTCCCGTGGCTCCTCGCGTTGCTCGTCATCCCGCTGGTGACGATGCGCGCGATCGCGGAAGAGAAGCGCTCGGGCACCCTCGAGCTCCTCATCACGATGCCCGTGAAGGACAGCGAGGTCATTCTCGGCAAGTACCTCGCGGCGCTCGCGATGTGCTTCATCCTCCTCGCCTGCGCGCTCCTCTTCCCGATCGCCATGTTCGTGTGGCCCTGGCACCTGGGCTCGCTCGACTGGGGGCCGATCTGGTCGGGCTTCATCGGCCTCGCGCTCTTCAGCGCGGCCGGCACCGCCATGGGGTTGCTCTTCTCGAGCATCACCGAGAGCCAGATCATCGCCTTCTTCATCACGGCGTTCCTGCTCGGGCTGCTCGTCGCGCTCGGCATGCTCGCCCAGTACGTCCACGGAACGGTCGGCGACATCGCCGGGTTCCTGAGCTTCGAGTCGCGCTTCGAAGGCTTCGAGCGCGGACTCATCGACACGCGCGCGGTCGTCTACTTCCTCTCGATCGCCGTCATCTGCCTCCTCATTTCCTTCCGCTCCCTCGAGAGCCGGAAGTGGTCCTGAGCTAAGACAATGGAAAAGAAAGTCAAAGCGGCGACCGAAAGCGGCGTCCTCCTCCTCATCATCGCGGCGGTCCTCGTCGCGGTGAACCTCCTCGGCGTGTTCGGGATCCACAAGCGATTCGACACGACGAAGAACGAGCGCTTCACGCTCTCCAAGGGGAGCGGGAACCTGCTTCGCTCGATGAAGCAGAACATGCAGGTCGACGCGTACGTGACCAAGGGGCTGCCCAAGCTCGATGCGTTCGTCCGCGACCTTCGCGACCTGCTCCAGGAGTACAAGGAGCAGAGCGGCGGGAAGTTCGACTACCAGATCATCGAAGCGAAGACGGACGAAGAGAAGAAGGCCGCCAAGGACGCGGGGCTCATCGAGCAGCCGTTCGGCGAGGCCAGCGACACCGAGGAGAAGGCGGCCGTCGCCCAGGGGTACATGGGGCTCGTCCTCAAGTACGGGGCGGAGAAGGACGCCATCAAGTTCATGTCGCCCGGCGAGAGCAGCGGCATGGAGTTCTGGATCACGAACAAGATTCGTGAAATCCGCGACAAGGCCGACAGCCTGAAGCACAAGATCGGCGTCCTCACGGGCGACGACGAGATGAAGCTCAGCGACGCGAACCTCGTCCCGGCCCAGGCCGGCAAGCCGTCGATGCAGCAGATCATCACGCAGAACTTCCCCTTCTACGTGTTCCAGGACGTCGATCTCAAAGGCGGCGACTCGGAGATCGACGGCGACCTCGACGGGCTCATCATCACCCAGCCCGGCAAGGACCTCAGCGAGAAGGAGCTCCGCCGCATCGACCAGTTCGTGCTGAAGGGGAAATCGCTCGCCATCTTCGCCAGCGCCGTAAACGTGAAAGAGAACGACGCGACGATGAACGCGCAGCTCAACACGCACGGTCTCGAGAAGCTGCTCGACGGCTACGGCATCACGATGAACAAGGACGTGGTGCTCGACTTCGGGCGCAGCTTCCACCTCACGATGCTCACGCAGGGGGGCATCGCGACCAAGCCCTTCCCCGACATGCTCGACGTGCAGGACGACACGCGCTTCACCGGCAACGAGATGCTGCTCGACACGGCGTTCCCGGGCTTCTTCCGGCTGCCGGAGCTCGTCATCCCGCTCGCGTCCTCGCTCGTGACTCACTCCGAGAAGCAGCCCGAAGCGAAGCTCTCGATCATCGCGCGCTCGACGCCGCGCTCGATCGTGGAGACGGGCGACACGGTGGACCTGTCGCCGTGGAAGAAGTGGGCGGCCAAGGGCGCATCGGCGCAGTACGGGCTCGCCGCGCAGCTCGAAGGAACGCTGCACACGGCCTTCCCGTCGGGCGACAAGATGGGGATCGACAGCCCGGACAAGAGCGCGAAGACCGCGCGCGTGTTCATCATCTCGTCCAGCCAGTTCACCGCGAACCCGTTCGCGCGCGCCGGCAACGGGACGGAGATGAAGCAGTTCGGCATGAACATGCCGATGGGGCAGGACAAGGACCTCGAGCAGCTCGCCGGGCCGTACGCGCAGCAGGCGCTCACGCAGACCATCCTCTGCTTCAAGAACACGCTCGACTGGCTGAGCGGCGACACGGATCTCCTCGCCGTCTCTGCCAAGATCATCCAGGACCCGAACCTCGCGTACGGCGACGTGTCGAAGCCGAGCTTCGGGGACAACGAGACCGAGGAGCAGCTTCGCAAGCGCGACGACGAGATGAAGCAGGCGCGCAAGCACACGCAGGATTCGGTGACGTGGGCGCTGACGCTCGGCATCCCGATCCTCTTCGCTCTGTACGGCTTCGTCCGCTGGCGTCTGCGCGAGAGCGCGCGCGCCAACGTGAGCCTCGCTTAGTTGACGAAACGCGGACCTAGAATCGGATCAAGAAGCCATGGCCATCTCGCGTGACAAGCTGATCATCGGCGGCGTCGTCGTACTCGCCGGCCTCTCTGCTCTCGTCTACAAGCAAGCCAAGAAGGACCAGGCGCTCGGCACTGCGTCCTCGAGCGCCGCGCTCCCCGATCCGAAGGGGACCGACGACGTCGATAAGCTCGAGATCACGAACGGCACCAAGAGCGCCGTCACTCTCGAGAAGCAGGGCGACAAGTGGATGGTCACGAAGCCCGTGAACTTCCCGGCCAACCAGGGGAACGTCAAGCAACTCCTCGACAACGTCAAGGAGCTGAAGGCCAAGGAAATCATCGCGTCGACCCCCGACGACGACACCAAGAAGACGTACGAGGTCGACGCCGACCACGGGATTCACGTCGTCGGCTCCAAGGCGGGCGCCGTGAAGTTCGGCGACGTCTTCGGAAAGTCGGGCGGGCGTGGCGAGATGATGCTGGTGGACGGTCACCCCGAGCTCATCGGCGCGAGCGGGTACTCGTCGTACCTGTACTCGCGCGAGGTGACCGACTGGCGTGACCGCGAGATCTTCAAGTTCGACGACGCCAACGCCTCCACGATGACCATCGTGAACAAGACGGGGAAGTTCTCCTTCACGAAGGGCGACAAGTGGGCCGGCACGCTCAACGGGCAGCCGATCCCGAACTACGACGACGCGAAAGTCGCCGACGCCCTGCGCGCGTTCAAGAACCTGATCGCCGAGGGGTTTGCCGACGGCAAGAGCACCGCCGACACGGGGCTCGACAAGCCGACGGCGACCGTCACGGTGAGCCTGAAGGACAACGCCGGGACGTACACGCTCAAGGTCGGCGACGTGTCGACCGGGACGTCGCACTACGCGATGAAGGACGGCGACACGGTCCTCGTCACCGTGAACCCCAACGTCGCCAACTGGGCGACGGCCGACGCCACGAAGTTCGCCAAGGCTCCGGCGAGCGACGCCGGCGCGCCGACGGCGATGAACAAGCCGCCGCACCTCCCGAAGTGATCTCCGGCGCCCGCGCGCGGCGCTGAACACCCTACGAAAGAGCAGAGCGTCATGGACCTCTTCGGTCATCTCAAGGCCTACGACTACGGTGAGGTTCACTTCGAGTTCGACAAGGCGACGGGGCTCAAGGCCATCGTCGCCGTGCACGACACGAGGATGGGGCCTTCGCTCGGCGGCTGTCGCTTCCTCGAGTACGAGAATGAGGAAGCCGCGCTGATCGACGCGCTCCGGCTCGCGCGCGGGATGACGTACAAGGCGGCGCTCGCCGGCCTCGCGCACGGCGGCGGCAAGAGCGTGCTCATTCGGCCGAAGCAGCACTTCGACCGCGTGGCGATGTTCCGCGCCTTCGGGCGGTTCGTCGAGAACCTCCGAGGCCACTACATCACGGCCGAGGACAGCGGGACGGGGCTCGAGGACATGGAGGTCATCCGCACGATGACCAAGCACGTCACCGGCGTCGACGTGAGCCACGGCGGGTCGGGCGATCCGTCGCCGTTCACCGCGCTCGGCGTGCGTCGCGGCATCGAGGCGTGCGTGAAGTTCAAGCTGGGGAAGGACAGCTTGAAGGGGGTGCGCGTCGCGGTGCAGGGGGTCGGGCACGTCGGCTATCACCTGTGCAAGGAGCTGCACGCGCAGGGGGCCACGCTCTCGATCGCCGACGTCGACCCGCTGAAGGCGGAGCGCGCGCATCGTGAGTTCGGGGCGAAGATCGTCCCGCTCGAGGACATCTTCGCGCTCGATTGCGACGTCGTGTCGCCGTGCGCGCTCGGGTCGGCGATGAACGACCAGAGCATCCCGCGCATCAAGGCGAAGATCGTCGCCGGTGCGGCCAACAACCAGCTCGCCGAGCCCCGCCACGGGGACGACCTGCACGCGCGCGGGATCCTGTACGCGCCCGACTACGCGATCAACGCCGGCGGCCTCGTCAACGTGGCGCAGGAAGTCGTCGGCTACGACGCCGAGAAGTCACGCGCCAAGACGCTCAAGATCTACGACACCATCCTCGACATCGCCGAGCGGAGCGCGCGGCTCGCAGCGCCGACCTACAAGGTCGCCGACATCATGGTCGAGGAGAAGCTGGCGCTGGCGCCGAGGGTGTGACGGGGGCCGCGAGCGCGCTCCGCGACAGATCGAGCGGCGCGTCGCCGAACGCGAGCCAGCGAGCGGCCAAGTCACCGTCGAGCGACGATGCGAGCGCCCCCGCGGCGAGCCCGGCAGCGATGGCGGCCACCGGTCGGGCGGCCGCGTAGCGGAGAAGCGTGGCCTCGCGGTCGGGCTGCGCGCCGAAGAAGGGGTGCGACGAGTCGGTCGCGTGGCTCGGGGTGGCGTGCCCCTGGTGGAGCGCGAAGGCCCACAGGGCGACGACGGCGTCGTCGTGGAGCGCGATGACGGCGGCGAGGCGAGAGGTGTCGTCCCCTGCGTCGTGGAGCGCGTGCAGGGCGCCGCAGAGCGGGGCGCGCTCGGGCGGAGGCGGCAGGGCGCGCAAGCGAGACGCGCGCGGAGGGGCCGCGCACGGGGAGGCGGCGAGCGTGAGGGCCAGCGCGTGCTTCGCCAGCTCGCGCTCGTCGGGGTGTGCGCGGGCGATCCGCGCGGTCGCTTCGGCCCGCAGCGCGCGCTCGGCTTGCTCGAGCTCTGCACGGAGATCCTCGGCCGTCGGTCCGACGCCCAGGTGAGCGTGCATCGCCGCCTCCAGACGCTGCCAGCTCTCGGCGTCCTCCTCGGCGCGCGGCGTCGAGTCTCCGAGCGCGACGCGGAGTCGCGCGATGGCCTGCGCCGTCTTCGCGTAGTCGCCCGGCGTCGCGATTCGCTCGAGCGGGTCGAGCGCTTCGTCGAGCTCCGTCAAGGTCACGCGCGACACGTTCGCGCCCGCGAGCGACGCCCGCACCTCGTCGAGCCGCCGTGCGATCCGCGCGTCGCGCGTCTCTGCCGCCTTCCGTGACTCCGGCGCGCCCCACGTCTCGACCACCCCGCGAATGAGCGCGCTCGCCCCGCGCGGGAGCGTCCACTCTTCCAGGAGACGCGCGCGCTCCTCGGCCACGAGGCGCACGAGCAGATCGCGCTCGAGCTTCGCATCGGCGTCGTGCTCGAACGTCGGCGTGCCGGCGACCAAGCTCTCGGCCTCGTCCAGCGACCGACCGCGCGCCGTGAAGGAGAAGAAATCGAGCGCTCCATCTTCGATGGCCGCGTCGGCGTCGCCCGTCGCCAGCGCCTTGACCGACGCGGAGTGGAGGCGCGCCTCCTTCGCTCCCCCCAGACGCGCTGCGAACCGCGCGTCGCTCGCGGCGATCAGCTCGAGCACGTGCTCCTCGTCCTCGTGGAGCTTCGCGACGCGCTTGGCGGCCTCCTCGGGCGACTCCGACGCCTTGGTCGCGTCGACCGCGGGCGGCGCCGGCTGCGCCGCGCACGCCACGAGCGTAAGAGCACCCGCGAGGACGTACGCGCGCCGCATCAGATGCCCATGATCTTCACGATGACCCGCTTGTCCCGCTGCCCGTCGAACTCGGCGTAGAACACCTGCTGCCACGGCCCGAAGTCGAGCTTGCCCGCCGTGATCGGAACTGTGACCTCGTGGTGCACGAGGAGCGACTTCAGGTGCGCGTCGCCGTTGTCTTCGCCGGTTCGGTGGTGCTCGTAGTCCCCCTTCGGCGCCAGCCGCTCCAGCCACTTCCAGATGTCGTGGTGCAGTCCGCTCTCGTCGTCGTTCACGAACACGCCGGCCGTGATGTGCATCGCGCTCACGAGCATGAACCCCTCCTGGATGCCGCTCCGCGCGAGGATCTGCTCCAGCGTCGGCGTCATGCGGATGAGCTCACGGTGGAGCTTCGTATGGAACGTGAGGTACTCGGTGTGCGCTCTCATCGTGGGCGCCAACAGGTATAGTCCGGGTCACTTGATGGCGCGAACGAAGCGAAGCGGAACCGTCACCTCGCGCGCGACCGCGCACATCACGCGCGTCGCCGAGCGCATCCTGGCGAAGGGGGCGCGCACCGCGTGGCCGCTCGTTCTCCGGTACAACAAGGCGTTCGAACGCGCCGCGGTCCACCCGGCGTGGGCCCCCGCGCCGCTCCTGAAGAAGCGCGAGCGCACCTACCCCGAGCTGGGGTGGCCGCGCGAGACCGACTCGCTCTGCCCGCGCTGCGTGAAGGACGTGCGCACCGCGGTCCTCAGCGGCGAGCGCGACCTGCGCACGCTCATCGACGGCAAGCCGGGCGAGGTCCGCGCGACCATCCTCGAGGCCGATGGCGAGCTGCGCATGGTGAAGACCTGCCCGGTGCACGGCCGCGTCGAGGACGTCATGTCGATCGACCCCGCGTTCACCGCGCGCATCGAGAAGCTCTACCCCGGGCGCGACTACCTCGCCCCGTTGACGAAGCTCCGCGACCACGGCTCGTCGAGCGTCAAGTACGGGCGCGGCAGCGTGCTCACCGTCGACCTCACCAACCGCTGCAACATGATGTGCGACCCGTGCTTCATGGACGCCAACCAGGTCGGCTTCGTGCACGAGCTCGCGTGGGACGAGGTGCAGAAGATCCTCGACGACTCGCTCACCATCACGCCCCGCCGGCAGATGAGCGTGCAGTTCTCCGGCGGGGAGCCGACGCTGTCGCCGCTGTTCCTCCAGGCCGTGAAGTACGCGCGCGACAACGGGTACTTCTGCGTGCAGTGCGCCACCAACGGCATCCGCTTCGCGCAGGAGCCCGCGTTCGCCCGCGCGGCGAAGGAGGCGGGGCTACGGCTCGCCTACCTGCAGTTCGACGGCGTCACCAACGAGGCGAACTCGCACCGCAAGGTGGGGAACCTGTTCGACGTGAAGCAGCGCGCGATCGAGAACCTCCACGCGGCCGGGATCGACGTGGTGCTCGTCGTGACGGTCGTGAACGGGGTGAACGACGAGCAGGTCGGCCCCATCATCGACTTTGCCGTCGCCAACGCCGACAAGATCACCGTCGTCAGCTTCCAGCCCGTCAGCTTCACCGGGCGCGACGAGGACATCGACGACGAGCTCCGCAAGAAGCAGCGCTACACGCTCTCGCACCTCGCGCACGACGTGAAGCAGCAGACCGGCGCCACCGAGCCCATGCGCGACTGGTTCCCCCTCTCGGCGATGGGCCCCTTCAGCGACCTCACCGACACGCTCCTCGGCGGGGCGGCCGACTGGGGCGCGCTGAAGTGCGGCTGCCACCCGAACTGCGGCATGGGGACCATCCTCTTCGTCAACAAGAGGACGAAAGAGATGGTCCCGCTGAGCGCGTTCCTCGAACTCGAGCAGCTCCTGCTCGACGTGCAGGACGTCACCGACGCCGGCGCCCAGCCACGCGCCGTCACGCTCGCCGAGACGGCGCTCGCGCTCCTGAAAAACTTCAAGCCCGAGGCGGCTCCGGACGGG
>Ga0302320_10001042_pt1 | contig 66492 bp, 60 predicted proteins | sample Bog_T0_3_FD_202130 | JGI IMG/M metagenome (GOLD analysis project Ga0302320, IMG submission 202130) | Peat permafrost microbial communities from Stordalen Mire near Abisko, Sweden - Bog_T0_3 | ecosystem: Environmental > Terrestrial > Soil > Wetlands > Peat | place: Sweden: Abisko, Stordalen Mire...
AATGACGTCCGCGATCGAAGCGTAGCTTGCCAAGACTCCCGCCATAGTCGGATCGGTGAACACGGATATGAATGGCACTCCGGCTCGGGAACATCTCTGAGCCGCTGCGGTAGTTTTGGCCATCTGCATTAACGACAGAAGGCCTTCTTGCATGCGAGCCCCACCCGATGCACAGAAAATGATCGCCGGGTGTCCCGTTTCGGCGGCTCGCTCAAGGGTTCGAGTGATTTTTTCGCCGTTTGCAGATCCCATGGAACCGCCCATGAAGTGAAAATCGGAGACCGCGACCGCGACCGGCATGCCGTCGAGCGCCGCCGTTCCGCTTGTCATCGAGTCGTTTGTCCCCTGCTTTTCGATCGCCGCCGCCAGCTTGTCGGCATATTCCGGGAACTCCAGAGGGTTTAAGGATCGAATCTCTTGGTCCAATTCCACAAAACTGCCCGGATCGAAAGTGATTTCGATTCGGTGAGAAGCAGAAAGCCGATGATGGTGCCCGCAATACGGACACACGCGCAGGTTTTGCTCAAAGTCAACTGAGAAGATGATTTTCTTGCAGTTTGCGCACTGCAGAAACCCTTCAGGTTTGTTCTCCGCCTTGTTGCTCAAGGCTGTCAGGATACCGCTTTCGACGTCAGAAGCGTATAGGTGATTGTAAACGAACGGATGCCCACATCCTGTAGTATCTAATTCATATGGCCAAAATGCCTGGAGATCGGATCTTTGGAGTTGAAACTGAATTCGGGTGCCTTGTTTCCGATGAGACGTACGGCACGCCAGAAAACGCGGTTGAGGCGATCAAGAATTATCTTTTCTATGACCTCCGACTAGGAGCCATTGATCTTCACGCCCGCGACGACGTGTTTGAGCCAGCGCATTCGGGCGGATTCCTAATGAACGGGGCCCGGTTGTATATCGATGCGGTCGGATCGCACCTTGAATATGCGACCGCCGAATGTCGAAGCCTTCAAGACCTTGTAGCGAACGACCGTGCCGGACAACGGCAGATTGTAAGGGCGATCAACGAACTGGGGTTCGAAGAGATCATCAGCGTTTACAACAATTCAGTCGACCACTTTGGGGGACACACGTTCGGATGTCACGAGAACTACCTGGTCCGAGGCGACGACGACTTTCTCAACACGTCCGTCCAAATGCTCTACCCATTTCTCGTGACCCGCCAGATATTCGCCGGCGTAGGACGGGTTGGAGGCCATATCCTGACGTCGAACACGATGCGACCGAGTTATCAGGAAGTGGTGGACAACCCGGTTGACTACATTTGGGTCTCCCAGGTTTACGGAGTCGTACCGGATTGGAACGTCAATTTTCAGCTCAGCCAGCGAGCCGACCATATTTTGAAGACGATCGCGAGTCGAGTCCGATTTAACCGGGCTTTGATCAATCCCAAGTGGGAACATTTCTACTCTCACGAAGGCATGACGCGATTGCATCTTTTGTTTGGGGAATCGAATCAGAACGAGTTCGCCTATGCCTTGAAAGTCGGGACGACTCTGCTTGTATTGCGCATGCTTGAAGATCACATCGTGCCATTCGAGTTAATGATGTTGAATCCATTGGCCGCGCTTCGCGAAGTCAGTCGCGACCCTACCTATCGCTGGATCGTAACTCTGGCTGATGGGACGACGTTGGGGGCGATCGATCTTCAGAGGATGTATTGGAACCTGGCTCAAGCTTATCGCGGCGAAAGTGCTCAAACCAATTGGATCCTGGATCAGTGGGAAATTGTTCTGAACGACCTTGAAAAAGATCCTCTCGCCATGGCTGATCGGATCGACTGGGTTGCCAAGCTCAAAATCGTCGAACAGTATCGGGAGGAAGAAGGTCTGGATTGGCACGACGACGCCCTCCACTCGGTCGACTTGGAATATCACAACATCGACCCTGACAAGAGTCTCTTCTACGCCTGGCAACAAATGGGCTTAACCAAGCGGGTTCTTGACGACCTGGATATCGTGACCGCCATGACGGATCCGCCCCAAAACACCAGGGCCAAGGGTCGATCTCAACTCGTTGAGCAAGCTCTCGCCAAAAAGGGCCCCAAGTTCTACCTCTTTGACTGGAATGGGGTGGCGCTCGATCGACACAACTACGTCGAAATGCTCGACCCGTTCGATACCTACGAACAGACCAAGGAATAGCTGCGGTATTTGTCCAGGCGTAAAGGTTGAAATCCTCGGGGTTCCTGCTTTCTTGCCCGCAAGCGCCTAATGGAACGACGAGTAATTCGACCCGAAGAGAATCGGCGATTCTCCCCTTGGGCGTGAAACGACTAAAGAATCATATGCGCACGAAGCCAACGGTTCTGCGCGTGTTTGTCATCGTCACCTTGTCGGTGGGCGCTGCTCTTGACCATGCGACTGTTGCGCGAATGAAAAGATTTCAGGGACCTAACCCATCGGCTGGTCGCGTTGGTCAATTCGACCGGCGCCGACAGGCGAGGACCATAATCTTGTAAAGATATCCCAGTTCAATCATTTGACATCACGCATCATGAACTTCGACGGAAAGCAGATTTCGGTCTGGACGATCCACAACGAGGTTTCGGGAAGCGGTCCGGCCGCTAGAAAAGAGACTATCTAAGATACTCACAACTTGAATTGGGCCTCCGTAATGCGCGGGACCCGATATAAAAGTCAGATTCGATAAAACCTAGAGAGGCATCTGAGGATCGCCAGGCCTGGAACTTCCTCAGGGGACAATACGTTCTTGGGCAGTCCAATTGAGAGAATTGCAAACCCACTAAGAGCAAGGAGATCAAAGCTCTAGTATCCGACTGTACGCCGAATTGGGACAAGCATCAGCTTGAATGAGGCGCACTCCGATTGCGATTGTTGTTCGGCCAGCATTCCCACAGATAAAGGACGCCGATCCAAAATATGTCAATCGCCACGATTGCGATGACTCCATTAGCGAGAAGCGAATCTAGTTGATTAGGCAGTTGTCGGTTGCTAAGCAAGGCCGTCGTATCTAAGCGGTAGTAAGAGTAGACGCAAAAACCAGGAAGCCAGATGCTAATGCCTGCCACTAGGTTTCTGAGAAAGCACACGAGTAGGTTTTTATGGTTGGGGAACCGCACACCCTCAGTATAAGGTCAGTCTTGGCAGTTTAAGGTATTCGTGTGCCAGTGCTGTCCCAACTTGGCGATTAACTGATTGGAAGTTGCCTGGGCCAGCCCAGTTGCTGATGCGTAATGGATCGGAGATCGCTACTCACGAGACAAAAGGCCTCAGCCCCTCGTATCGGTCTGAGACAACCTCGAAGTCCTGTAGTCGTGGGATGTTTCGTGCCCACGTTTTGCTTTAGGATGATTAGGGCAAGCTCGACGGGCGGGGAAGGCATCCGCCGTGGTGCTAGCTCGTGGCGTCGGCCGACATCCCCTCCAACCAATTGTTCATCAACAACTTCCAAATTTGATCATCGACGGGCATGTGGAGAAGGCCCCGATGTGCGATCAAACACGTTGGCTCCTTAGTCAGGCACAACAATGAGGGAGTTGGCGTCGGCAGCGCTTTCCCCGTTGGCGTCTCCGTACCCTGAGTGCTGTCGAACCTAGATTGCGCATGGGGCCCAATTCTGAATCTAGAGTTGGTTCCGAGCGGAGTCAGGCACGATCCCGCGCATACCCGGGGGACCTCAAACTCGTCGCCAGCCGATTTTTTCGGACAGGTTCAGATTGCGTGATTCGCTGAAATCCGACGAAATGGGAGTACTGCGATTCTCTGGGCAGTTCTCTCAACATTCGCAGACAACCCTGCTAGCACATAGGAGCCGCTCTTAATGAGTCCCATGTGCCCCCATTAATGGCGTAGAGCCTACAAATTGGCAGAATTGACCTCGTCTGAGTTCAAAGGAGAAAGTGGTAGCGGCGAACAGACTTGAACTGTTGACCTAACGGGTATGAACCGTGTTCCACCGATTTTTAGCTTGTTTCCAAGACGAGGGCTCTCACGCCCGACCCAGTCAGAATAGCACCTTATGCGTCCGATTTGAACCCCTCACAGGTTCAAAGTCGAGAAATAGCCGTTAGGGCGATTGGACTGCCCGTTAGGTCGATAGTTTAACTTTTCGGAACACGTCGGCACACCATCTGCGTCCGAATGCGTCCACTTCATGCGTCCGATTTGTTTTGAAATAGTCATTCGACGAAATAGCGCCACGGTCCGCCGCTTTGAATGACTGGGTGCCAAGCGCCGCCGGTGGGGAAGAGATATTGAACATTCTCCAAGGCGTGCAGCATTTCAAGCGACTTTGGATGAAACCTGACGATTTGGTCATCAAGCTCAATCTCCACAGTACCGCCGCCGGACACGATTTCAAGGACGGGAAAGAGTTGCTGTTCTTGCTCAGCTAGCGTTAGAGGTATTAGCACGAACTCATGCTGACATCTGGTAACGCGGCTCAGAAAAGTTGCCTAAACGGCTTCAGGCAGTGAAGCCCGCGAGAATGTGTAGTTTACGTTTGATCGTGTCTAGCTGCTCGCGAGTGTATAGGTGTTTGCCACCAAGTGTGATGGGAGTGGGGACTTCGCCTTCACGTCGTATCTGGTTTAGTTGCCGGTCGGAGATGCGAAGATGCTCGGCAGTTTCAGCCAGTGTTAAGTATTCGCGCTCGGTCGAATTTGCCTGCATCCGCTCAACAATGGTTCGGAGAGCGCGCAATTCGTCTCTTACCTCCCTGAAACCGGGAACAGTGTTTGCTTCAAACGAAACCAGCCTTATTCGGTCAGAGATAGGCGGTGAAGGCTTAAAGAATGTGAGGACCGATGCCGTAGCTCGGTCGATTACTGACGCCCTGCAAACCCCACTTTCCCGACTCGAATTGTCCACAACCTACAAGACGCTCCCTGATCCTTGCCGTGTGTCACCAAAAACCTATTTTTGCCATTGTTTTTGCGACATTGGCTGTTGCGGAACCCTTTAATTGAGCGAGCACTGGCTACAAACGGTTCAGTGGCTTGCGATGAAGGTCGAGTGCAAGACCGACGCGAGCCGTGAGCTTCTCGGCCAGGGCGGAGATCGTATCGCCTGTCGGCTCCCGGCCATAGTCGTAAGTGCTCAGAGTCACTATGTCGAAGGGCAGATTGAAGTGCCAGTCGCGATCTACGCCCTTGACGGGCTGGCACCGGATCGCTATGACAGGTTTACCGAGCGCCATGGCGTACCCCGTCTCAATTCCGACGTTGATCCTGTCGTTTGTATCCCACGTGGGAGCCGGTGTCAGGTCCACTACAACAGCGATGGCCCGACGGAGGTCCCTGAAGACCTTCTCGTCAATCTTGCCGTTATGCTCCTTCGCCCAAACCGCGTCTATATCGACGCCAAGGACTTCGCCAGCCATCTTGCAGGCAGGTTCGATGAGCTTGTCAAGCTCTGTGTCCCAACGTCTCACAACGAAAACGAGTTCCACACCAGATTCGTCGCCTCTTGAGAGCTTGTCCAGGAGGTCATAGCCCTTCGCAGTGATCAGAACACCGTTTTGGTATTTGATGTAGCCCTCTTCATAGAGGTACTCGTAGACGAAGCAGGCACTCACGTCGTCGCACCCGTATGTCTTGCCGCGTTCTACGTTGTTCGGTCGAGCTTCGAAGTTCAGGAATGGTGGCTGATTCTGCCTAGCTTCGGGAGAAATGAACGGACACGGCTGGGGCTTGCGTTCCTGCGCAAAAATGCCGTAGAAGTTCCTCAAGGTCTCATGAGCCTTCTCAGCAAGGGTCAACGACTTTGCCTTGCGGACGAAGTCAGCGAAGGACCAGACGATTGGAAATGTCAGGGTGCCTTGATTCCCAGTGTGAATCTTGTCGCGGATCGCGTCTCGCTCGTCCGTCATGGTCAGGAGCACTTGGGAGGCGCCGGCATTTTGACTCCTCCACATTTGCGACCTGATGAGACTCCAAGCGGCCCGCGTTTCCGTTGCTGTGAAATGCTCATCTGAAAGGTTGGTGTATTGGTGACCTAGCCGTCCCCATGTCGTCGTAGCCAGCCTTTCAGTACAGTAGAGCGCTCCAAACTCCCAGCCGCCCTCATGTTCCCAGACTGCCACGCTGATGCCGTAGTAGTCGTGGTCCACCCAAAAATTCGTCGTATCCAGGGTGATTGGTGAGGTTTCGGAGCGTTTATCCACACTCAAGAGTGTGACATCAAGCAACGTCTCGGTATTGGCTTCAATTATGGGAGAGTGGCGCTGTTCCGGCCTACGCGGTCAGGGTGAATTCCTCTGTCAAGATATACGGAATGACTGTTACATTGCCTCAAGTGACTGAGGAGGTGGCTCTCGGGCAGATACTCAATTGGCTGAGGACTGCTGGGACGCGTCGGCACAGCCCTGATAATCAATCACATGGGCACAGCCTTTATATCCCGGCTCTACTCAATGACCTTTTGGAGAAGAGGGGGCAGGAACTAAGAAACCCGAACGTCGGCTATTCCCAGATTTCTTACGATCACGGTTCAATTAACCGAACACCTTACTACTCAGCCGCCTGGAGCCTCTGCCGACGTGGGATACTCTGCCCTGCACCGGCTGACATGGGGAATCAACTTGCCTACGCACAGACGCCGGGGGCGGGATTCTGGTTGACCGAGTACGGGAAGCAATGGCTAAGCGCGCAGGGCGCCAATGTGACGCCGATTGAGAGTGGAGCCTTCGGCAAGATACTTGCCAAGCATGATGGGCGCTTCGGACTTGGTTATAGCACTCGCAGTCAGGAAGCATTAAAGTGCTACGGTGCACAGACGTACCTTGCGTGTTGTGTCATGTGCGGCGCCGCCGCTGAGTCGATTACTCTCGCATTAGCGACAGCAAAGAAAGGCGACGAAGAGGAGGTTCTTGCACTCTACAACAAGAATGCTGGTCGATCTCAGATCGAAAAGCTGCTGGTCGCCGGGCAGAATTCATACGTCAAGGATCAGATTCCTGGCTACCTGGAACTCCTCAAGTATTGGCGCGACAGCGCGGCTCATGGAACTGTTTCGACTGCCGGTGAGGAGAACGCATTCCTCATGATTATGCTTCTCATGAGGTTCGCCTTGTTTGCGGACGAGCGCTGGAGCGAACTCACCGTGCCTTCGGCGTAGCGGGCGTCTTGCCGGGGTGCAGTTTCTTGTGCTCAAGAGCACAAGAAGTTATGCTTAGCTTTGGGGAAATTTTGGAAGTAGGGATATTAAGCCGCAATTTTTGTAGCTCAGGAGACATCCCATGACATCGACACTTCAGCCACAGCGCTCACCTTCCACCAGACTGGCGGAATTAGAAGCGCAATTCAACAACAGCGCCAAACTTATCGCCAACGTAGGCGACAACGCGGACGAGTACGACTTGATCGACGCTGCCCTTAAAGCGGCGAGGGACATCGCTTACGCCGGGGGTTGGAACTGGGGGCTAGGCGCCGCAGACCTAGACCTCCTACAGATCGCCGAGAGGAGATCGCAGTTAATCGAAAAACGGAGCCCCGCGTGGACGGCTCTGAGAGCTATGGAGCGACTCGTGTGGACGGAGCAAAACAAGCCCGCCGACTTGCGCTGTAGCGATTATCCGCATTGCGAGGACTGCCAAGCTGAGGTTAGCGTCCGCGAAGTGGCTGGGCGCCTGTTGAGCAGGGCTTCGGTAGAACACTGGCCAGAAACCGGACGCTACGCCCTACCCGGCTACGGAATCCTAGCGGGGACAGCCAATGGGGAGGGAATCGACGAGGCACCGCATTGCCCAATCGGGAACGACGAGGAGGCGGACCGGTAATGGATAACAGTACCAGCCCCTATATGCGAGCATTGATGCGCGTCTTAACCGTCAAAACCGGGAAGGCGAAGCCGCGTAAGAGGAGCCCCAGCTCCTTTGGGCGCAAAAAAAAGACGATCTCGCTTAGGCTGACGCTGGCAACGACGCCACTTGAGAGCCTTCCCCAAGACCCACGCACCGAGGACGAGTTCCTAGCGTCTTGGGCCGGGAGAATCTACGAGCCGGGCTCGCAGAGTTATCCCGACGAATGAACAGGCAGCGGGGGCGCTTGCCCCCGCCCAATATAGGATCAGAGACAGACCGGAGAAGCTCTCGGACAAACGCCTTTTGAAGATTGTAACGGCTTTGATGCAAGTCGGTCTGGACGTGAGGGCATAAATAAGTTGTAGGTGCACTTAGCGCCAACTGTCGCTCCAGACATTGGGGCTCCCGGCCAGGAGCCCCCCAAAAAGTCCAGCGCAGTAGCCGGAGCGACATTGGACAAAACAAACGATTTAGGGGCAACGCCCCCGCTCAACTACGAGCAACTCGACACCGCGCTTTTCGGGCGCAATTACCACAGCTTCGCGTTCCACTTTGAGAACGCCGGGTTCAGTGAGCTTTGCGGGCTTTCCAAGTGGACGCTTGCCGCATATCGAAGGTGCGTACCTAGAACGTTCGCGATCGCCGAAGCGATGTTCGAAAACACCACAATGCGCAACGCTTGGGGAACGCAGATCGAGCCTGGACGCTGGTCTTACGAGAAAGCAGGGAACGAGATTAACGCAAGGTTCGGCACTCGTTATGGCGAGCCGATCCAACTCCTGGACATTCTCAAACACCTAACCGGTCGCGGTGGCTACGCCCGTGGAACAAGCGACGAACCGGAAGCTGAGCACAGCTTCGATCCGAAGAGCAACCTCTGGCTTCCCAACCCTGTCCGGGTCTTGCGGATCGACCTCGATGACGACGACGCGTGGCGGAAGAGAGACCGAAAACAGGTGCTGGCTGACATTAGGAGCCAGAAGATCGCCACTGAAGCGTTTGGTCTGCCGAACTCCGTTTTCGCCACTGGCAACCGTGGCGTTCAACTAGTGGCACCTCTTCCCACGCCAGTACCACCTTCGGTGGCGTCCGTGCTCATGTACGGACTAAGAGCGGCTCTGAAGGCGCGTGGAGGCGCTTACAGCCAACCTTGTGCTGACAATCTGAATTCAATCATGCGGCTCCCTGGTGGAGTCCATGCGGACACTCGCGCCCTTGGAATGTGGATGGACCCCAACGCTGGCAGGCTATACGGCATTGAGGATCAGGCGAGGTTGCTGTTGGACGGCTTCAGATTCCGGCCGGGGGACGGAGCGCACGATCCTAAGGACTTCGCAGTGGCGGCGAGGAAGATACAAGTTAGGCTAAGGCGAGACGGCATAAAGGATCACCAGCTAGTCAACGACGAGCAGGCGATGCAAGCGCTCACGGAGATGCCGAACAACCCGATCAGTGTGAAGTGGAGGCATGCCATCGCCATGGCGTTCGGAAAGGGCGTTCCTCTTAACGGGACGTTGAACGAGCTAGATGTGGATCAAGCCCCGGAGGTGCCCTACACCAAGCCGGAGGCTCCACGGAAAGGGCGTCCCGCCCAAGCCGGCCGTGCACGGGATTGGGCAGAACAAGCATGGCGAGAAGGTTTCCAGCCGGGTGGCTTCTGGAAGTGGATCAACAGCGGAGGAGGTAAGGGCTTGCTTGCCGCTCGCATCCTGTTTGGCGACCGTGCTGAGGAGGAACTGATAGCCAAGGCTATTGAGACCCCTGCCAGTAGCGACGCTAAATTGAAGCACAGAGTAGCCAGGATCAAGAGGCTGTGCCGCACCTTTCGCGAGAAAGGGCAACCAGCAAGACCCGAAGGCGAACCCAGTCAACCCAAGGTGATCACACCGCCAGGACTGCCAGATGAGGAGTGTGAACTCAAAGCAAGGGAACTGGCGCAGAGCATGAGGAATGCGAAGCCCAAAGCGAGATGGAGGGACGGAGTTGCCTATGCCGTCGCCATCGCCGTGTACGTCGGTATACGTGAGGGTCAAGGGCTCTATGAAGCAAGTCTGGACGTCATCGCCAATCATGCGCTTACCCTAGGCGACGGCACGAGCGTCTCGAAAGTGAACGCTTATCAGATGCTGGCAAGAATGACGGATGGCGACAGTGACTGCATCGTGCCTGCCTTCAGGCTAAGGAAGGGCAACCATTGGGAAGGTGAAGCGGATACGTACTCCGAGAAGCGGGAAGGGGACGTTCCTCGCTGGTACTCGTAAACCAGAGAAACACCCATTAATAGAGTGTTTAGGATAAATTGAGCCTGCCCTTGACCCATCTAGCGAGCTTCAACCAAGAGAAACACCCCTTAATAGAGTGTATAGGATAGATCTCAGCGGCGACCTAGACTTGATGATCCTCAACGACCGAGGAATCTGGGAAGACTCCGAGAGTGTAATCAATGTAAGCCAGTTGGAATCCTGAGTTCCAAGGGAGCGATGGAGTTCAAGCTGAAGGGGCGTACGACGTAGAGACTACTGTCTCCCTTCTGATTGGGTCTCCGTAAAACCCACACCGGACTGCGGCCCAGCGCCCGTGCGAGCGCGCGGGCACTATCGCTTGCTTTGTCGCGTTTGGTTCCTTTGTCGGTGTCTGGATCGACGCATTCGACATTGTCGCAATGTTTGATGTAATCGCCGACCTGCAAGCCCGCCGCCCATGCAGGCGAACCCGGATCAACTGAGATCACGATACTTTGTGCTTCATACCTGGGCGAAACTTTCACTGCGCAAGGGAGACCCATAGAACGATCCCATTTGCATGTTTCGGGGTCAACGCCAGACGCATCCCAGTAAGTCTCGTCGGTGAGGATTTTTCCGACCATTGCCCCAAGCGGTTCTTCGGGAGCTCGGTGGTTCTCTTCGTATTCGGCGACTAAGAAGAAGATTACCAGCCCAAGAACTGAGCCGAGCAAAACGGTTCCAAGCCAACCGCCAGAAGCCTTGTTGGCGTTCTGGAACAGCACAAGGATTCCGAGAACAAGAAGGATGAGAACAAGCAGTCCAATCATTAGAGTCACGGATAAATGCTAGAAAGTGTGGACAACTCTTCGTAAAGGTCGCGTCCTAAGTAGCCAGTTAGCTTGGCAAGTTGACTTACAAGTTCGTCATCGAGAAGAACATCTATGATCTCGAACTTAAACTCGGGCATTGGAATGTTTTCCACGGTATAGCCGCCTTCACCGAGCATCATATCGTGTAGGCGACAGGCGGGATCGAGCCGAGAGTCGAAACAGCTTCTAACACTCGACTGGATGATATGGTGCAGATTACTAGCGAGATGACCCATTCTACGGACCGTCGCGGACGTGTCGTGGAGCACATAAGGTTTGAGAATCTGCGATCCTAGTCCCCCGTATAAACTGAGAGGTCTGACACGGAAGGCGCCTCTAAAGCCTGCCCCCTGTGGCTCATGTTCTACATGGACACAACCTGGAAATTCGGTTTGCAACTTCGTATGTACTTCGTTAACACAGTGCCAGACTGTCGGTTCCAGTTTTTCGTCGATGTCGGTGACGACGCATATCAGGTTTTTCTCTGAGTCTTGGAACGCCCTCATACGGCAGAATAATTCTACGTGGCCGTACAGGACACCGCTCGGATACTGCCACTTACGGTCGTACCTAACCAAGCTTTGAGCTCCAACGTAGCTAGCGATTGATTGGGTCTCCTCGCATTCCTCGACCGACATATCGAAGTCCGCAAGCGCGTCTCCTGTCAGGTAGATAGGAGACGCAAAGTATGATGGCTCCGAGTCCCCGGTCCACATCATGTGTTCGTTTAGCGTAAATTCGTCTTCTTGGCACATCTTATTGAGCCGCCTACCATAGCGGAGTATCTAAAACAGACATGTCCAATTTGGACATGTCCATCTTAGACGATCAGGCTGAGCACGGTCAAGCGTGCGTAAGTCAATCCATTCCACTCCATACAAACGCCTTGTTGCCCTGATGCGAAAGCGTCGGGAAGAGCTGGGCATCAGCCAGGAGGTCGTTGCCGGAAGGCTTGGTATCACCCCATCGCAACTTAGCAAGTGGGAGCGTCGCGAGCGACGCATCGACGTCAACGAGGCGCGACTTTACTGCAATGCCGTCGGCATTGGTCTGGTCGAGCTGATCACCGAATGGGAACTCGAACTGTTAGCCGATTCAGCATCCGCGGAAGTCCCGCGCCATCCATCCGCGTGACTTGTCGCCGGGGGACGATTCCGGGGTATCGCGGGAGTTAGCATAGGTAGTCGGCAGTTGGTAGTTGCTTCGGAACTCTGGGCAACTCCCGCGATCAATGGGAGATTAAGGTCGAACCCTTCGCATCGAGCACATGCACCGACCGGAGACCTCATAAACAGGGTTGGTTGCCTCCGGGTCCCATATGGGTTTTGGTCGATATCCCCCCGGCCAGGGCTGTCAGGATTGTCGGCACGACTGTTCGGCCATGCCTTTGCCTGACGGCGGCGTCCACCCCGCACTTGGGGGCAGAGATGGAGGGGATATCTAAAACTTGCGACAGCTACGACCGAGTCGAGAGTCGCTCCCATAGCTATAACTTCCGATCCACGCGCCGCCTGGTGGGCGGCGGCTAGCCTTGCTCACGTCCGAAAGATGCCGACATTGGCGGCGAACCCCGTGCCGTGCACTCGGTACACACCCGTTAGGGCTACAAGTCTATTGACCATATATGGGTAGTTGCGCCATGTTCCGTTACGCTTGGCTTGTTTCCACTTCCTTAGGTCGCACGTGTCATCTACGAACGTGTTGGCGGCGGCGGCGATCTTGCGCAATTGATCTTCGTTCATTGATAGAAATAGGCGGGGACGTCCCCGCCTGGTGGGGGCTTGCGCCTCCTGGCCGTGTCTGCATGCGCGGGCTTCCTGTCGCATGGTTCTATCAATGAATGAGGCCTACGCCTCCGATGAAACTCCAGCGAATCCGAGCTCCTCATACAAACGGAGGCAGTCGTCCAGATTAGGAAACTGTAGAGAGGAGCCATCTGGCAGATCGTGTCGTTCGGCTCTCACCGACATCGAGTCAAGGAGGAGCGCTAGCAGAGCCGTATCGTTTCTGTCGGTGCAAATAATCATGTTTTGTTTCCTTACAAATGAGATGGGAGGGAACGACCTCGCCTGGTGGGGGGAGGGCGTCGTTCCTCCCGCGAATCGGGCTCGCGGGAGGTCTGGCTTTCAGTTGGCTTGATCGGTGGTCGGCTCGGACCGCCCCATGATGTAATCTGCCGCGCGCTGCGCGCGGCCAGCGGCAAGCACAAACATCCGAGGATCATTGTTAAGAGCCGACAGCCACCCCGTCAAGTAGCCCGCCGAGTTCTCCAAGAGGGAATTGTCCAGCCCTATCGTTGCGCAGCAGAAGGCGGACGCCAATTCTGCGACGAGCTCTTCACAACTGTATTCACATGAACCGAATCGGGCGACGTGTCGGACTTCCTTTCGCCCGAGACGACTCTCGTGCCCTGTGGCATGAGCCAACTCGTGCAGCAACGTCCCATAGAAACTATCCGCACTTTCAAAGCAACCCATGGGCGGGACGTTCACGCGATCATTGCTCGGCATATACCAAGCTTCATTGCCGCTCTCGGTAATAGCTGGACGCAAAGGCATCGCTTGTACCATTGCCTCCGCTGATTCAATCCGGTTGTGGCGAGCGATGCCAACGAGGGGAGGAAGTTGGAGTCCGTCGCACTGCTCAACGTTGAAGACCGCGTAGTATCGAAGAAGCGGAACGCTCTCCGGCCCTTCGGCGGAGTCGGTCGCACGATCATTCTTTTCGATCAGTTTCCAGAACACGGCCATGCTCGAACGCTCTCCTTTTCGCACCGAGCCGCCCAACTCTCGCGCTTGTTTGAAGCTGACCCAACGGCGATCCGAGTAAGGCGCCGACCCGAGGAGCCAGGTATTCGCTCCTCGGTACTCCCTCTTACTGACTGCGTTGATTGGCAGACCAGTTGCACTTGCTTGCCAGGGCTTACGCCATGGACACTGTCCCCGCTCCATAAGGTCAAGTAGCTGACGTGTGACGATATCGTAAACACTTCGAGTTTCAGACGATCCTGCGACCGCCGATTGAATTCGCGACGTTGATTTCATAGCTTTCTCCGTCGGCTTCTAGTTCATTAAGCGAAGGAAGCCGACGGATGAAAGCGCGCGGGTATGGCTCAACCTGGTGGAAGAAGCCAGGTGATCCGGCCCTTCAGACCGCACGGCGGGCAAAGCGCGCGGCTTGCCTCTGGGTGCCTGCTGGTGCCTAGGCCATCACTTCCAAGCGTAGATGGTCGGGAATGAGCTCTAGCCGCGAATGTACTGGTAAACAGTCTCACGACTGATTCCGAAATCTTTAGCAAGCTGCGCTTTGGCTTCTCCGGCCGAAGCGCGGCGACGCAAGTCATCCACCTGTCCGGGCTTGAGTGAACGTTTGCGACCCCGATAAGCGCCACGCTGACGTGCGAGGACGATTCCCTCACGCTGTCTCTCTCGTATCACGGCTCGCTCGAACTCAGCGAAGGCTCCCATGACCGACAGCAAGAGCGTCGCCATTGGCGAGTCATCGCCGGTAAAGGTCAGTCCCTCCTTTACAAACTCCACTCTTACTCCCCGACTGGTGAGCGTTTTGACTATGTGGCGCAGATCGTCAAGGTTGCGACAGAGGCGATCCATACTGTGGGCCAGAACAACATCCCCATCGCGAGCGAAGCTCAGGAGCGCTTCCAGTTGCGGTCGCTCGGTGCTCTTGCCTGACGCCTTGTCAGTGAAAACCTTGTCAAGCGGCAAGCCGTCAAGTTGTCGTTCTGGATTCTGTTCTAGCGTGCTGACGCGCACGTAGCCGATTCTTTGTCCTTTCATTGCTTCCTCCGAGCGAAACTGTCAAGTTAAGGTCTAGACCCCTATAAACAAGTGTCAGGAAAAGCCGAAATCGACTCTACTCTGACGAAATAGGATGAACTGGCTTACGTCAGATTGGGCTATACCCAAACCTGGCGTCTTTCTTTTAATCTCGACAATCGCGCACTTGGTCTCATCAACACCAGCCGCCTACCTGGTGGGCGAAGCGGTCACCCCTTGCTCGCCACATCACGCTATAGGCGGACTCTGATCTGATCGGCGAGGGTGCTTCGGTCCATCTCTTGCTCGAACCCCAATCCCAACACTTCCATTGCCTCTTGGAGCGAGGCCGCAGTTTTCTCTTTGTCCCCGAAGAAGACGATCATGTCGTTCAGGGGTCCATAGATTGCCCGTTCATAACGAGCATCGAGTTGCGCTAGCGAGGCTAGGAACGAGTTTTTGTCGAGGATGTCTCCATTCTCGGATGCAAGAAATTCGACTTGACCCGGCACTAGATCAAAGAGCCTTGTAAATATGTTTCCCAGAACGCTCGACCGGATCACGACGTGGAGAAATGCTTCAGAAAGGAACCAGGAATCTTGATTCCCGCCCATGTTTTGGCAAGTCAATTCGACGCTCTGCACGATCTGCATTGATTTGAGCGAAAAGTAGACTCGAATTAGGGCGTCACCGAAGTCTTGCAGGGTCATGTCCACCTTCCCCGGAAACTCGTCATTGAGAAAGTTCGCGTTCTTGCCGAAGCAGAGAAATGCCAAGGCAGCTACGCAATCGCAGGTAAGCTCCTCGACGACTTCTGGATCGGCGTACAGCGCTTGACCGTACATTTTCAGTTGAGACGCCAAGGCGTCTCCGTCCATTTGATCCCACGTCGTGCCACTGATCTTCAGTTCGCGAAGGTCCACCTCCCCGGTGACCCATTTTATTGCCGCTTCGCGGTGAGACTCGAACACCGACTTGCTGATTTCCCTCCAGCGACTCACGGCGGGGTGCCCAGTTGCAAGTGCACCGTGCCCCAACTCGTGTAGGCCGAGAACCACAGCTGGAATGGAAGCACTGGGTGTTCTCGACAGCGTCACATATAAGTCCCTCAGCGTTTGTTCTTGCTCCAGTTCCTTCAAGACGCAGAGCAGGTATTCGTCTTCTGACAAGCATCTTCGAAACCCTGAAGCGAACAGGCTATGGAGGAGGACATAGCAAGCATGGCTGTTGTCGCCAGGCGCCCTTACGATCAGATCGAACGCCGAGATATACCGAGACAATTCCAAGTCCGCGACAACGTAAAACATGTCGCCGAATGGCATGTAATCCCATCGTGGGATTCGGCTCCGAATGAAGATCGGCGTCGCTTGTATTTGCTGGCTTGGATATCCACCTCTACAAAGTGAGGCAAACCAATCCGAACGAGCAGCACTGTCAGGAAGAAGCTCAAATTCGCCCCGTCCTGCTATCAGGCGTCGCTCGATGCGTCTGTCCAGGTTTATTTCTTGTCTTCCTTGAAGAGCTTTCCGAGCATCTCTGTCGCTAACTTCGGGTCAACACCCTTCAACTGCACCTTCTTGCCGTCGAATTCGACCGAAACGTTCTTGTTGCGGTCCCAATAGGACTGGATCAGCTTGACGATCTGGGGAAGGGCAGCGCCAGCCAGGGAAACGAGAGCAACACTGAGCGTTCCTCCGCCGTCGATCCCTGAGCTTGGCATTAGATCGACTTCACAGCCTTCCACTACTTCGAGGTCCGAAAGAAACTCTTCGGAGTCTTGCCCCCAACTGATTACCACGTCCATTAACTGACAATACCTCCTGGAAATCCGGACGCCGGACTCGGAGGCGCGAGCTGCGGGGCGTATTGCACTCGCCTGTTTTTGTGGGAGATAATGAGAGGTCTGAGTTTGCCTGGATCTTGTGGTGCCGCTGACAGGCGGAAGTCTACGCTAACGACAGAGTTCGTATCAGTCACCTTGCGAAGCTATGAGTTGTCCAAATGAGCGCGATCTCACAATATTTGTCTCGAACAACGCGTTCTTTTGGGGAGGCATAGATTCAGATCGTGGTCGAGGTGAAGTCATAAGTTCCCTCAGGAAGGTCGCCGCCGAGCAAGTTGGGAAGTTCTGCATTGAGGTAGTCCCCGTGGGTCCTCCTAGACAATGGGCACTTGAAGTTCTCTACCCACATCGCGGGTTCTCGTGTCTCATTTTTCACGAACCGGCCGACACCTGGGTTATGGAACACGTTGAACGTCAATTTCAAAACTCTGTTCGCCTTTTGATCTCGGGGGCTGCTTATCCAGCACGTTTCTCTCCAAAAGAAGTATGGGTCGGCAGCATAGATCGGAAGCTGACCATGTTCGGAGAATGGCTCGATCATTGGTGTGAATTGGGTTTATCGAGTGAAACCTTTTCCGATGCCTGCAATGTATTGTCACCAGAAAACGAAGAGCAAGAAGCTGACCCTTGGTAGTCTTTGGAGAGTAAGACATGCACATCAACCCTTTCACCATAGATACGGCGAAAATCGAAGCCACGAGAATCGTTGATAGATCGTCCGAGATTGAGGCATTAAGAAAGAAGGTCATTGAGTGGCAGCAGAACGTCTTAGTCATCGGTGACTATGGAATTGGGAAGACCTGCCTTCTAAAAAAATTTAGACACCAACACGTTACCGGGCAGGCTGGTCTACTGGTGCTTGAACTTCAAATGCAGTGGATAACGCGAGAAGACCAGTTTGGATTCCTTAGAGAAATCAACAAAAGGATTGTCTTGGCGGCATGCAAGGTAGTCACCGGTCACCCGTTTGAAGACTTAGAAGATCGTCTCCGCAACTCCCCAACCGTGCCAGATCTCATAAAGAAGGAGGCTCGTTGGTTTTGGGATATATATTTTCGGCTTAGGTCAGATTCTCTTTCGTTTTCCTACGAAAGGTCGACCGAAGCAGGAGCTGCATTGATCGCCTCGGGAAAGCTTAGCGAGAAATCTTCGAAGGGTCTAATAGTTGGACCTCTTAAAGGGTCTGATCACCTTGACATTTCGAGGCAGCTACTCCAGCTCCTTCCGAAATATGGAGTAAGCCGTCTCATCGCATTCGGTGATGAAGCGAATCATATGAACGAGGCACTTGAGGTAGATGTTTTGCAAAGCTATCTGGAAGACTTCGCTGGTCTCAATTTGCAGTTTGTTTTCACTGCCAGACCAGGTTTCTTGGAACGGGCAAATCAATTGGCAGAGTGCTTTACGGAGCGCGTTAATTTAACACCTTTTGAGTCTTCCGCAGCAATCAATGACCTCTTGGAAGTCAACTCCGTCGCGCAAGGAAATCCACTCAATAAGGGTTCGCTTTCTGATGACTGCATTGCTTTAATTTGGCTCGTTTCAAATGGCAGTCCTAAGCATATTCAGAGAATACTGGCAGCGTGTTGCGACCTTCTTTTAGAAAAATGCAAACAATCTTTAACGCCGTCAGAAGTGGTGGCCGTGATTTCGAGTCTTTACGATGTACGGATAGAACTTCGCTGATTCTTGTTGTAGATCACTTCTCGTATTGAAGTATAGAATCCGGCGAGAGCAATTTATCCTTATGCTTGCCGCGTGTAGAGACTAAGTCGCAAGTTGACGTCGGACGTGGTCTGCCGCCATAGCCATCTCCGATTTCTGGACTGTCGTCAGTTGGTCAATGTCGTAAATCAGCGTAGTGGCGGGATCGTCATGACCGGCTATAAACGCTCGCGTCTCCTCGCTTAGGCCCGGCGCGTTCTTCATGATGTTTAGCACTGTTCGCCGGATAACATGTGTCGAGTTGCCGCGCGGGAGGTCGATGCCGTTTGTTTCACACAGCATACGAAATGCTTTCCCGGCCCAGTTCGGGTCAATGGGCTTGCCCTTGTTGGTCGCCACGAACGGGCACCGCTCGTGGGAAAGCCTCGCCGCTTCTTCGCGCTCCCGCTGGCTGACGAACTCCAAGAGCTCAGGTGACGCGATGAAGACACGTTTGCCGTCGCCCTTTGGGGCACCCATTTGGAGCGTGGAAGGACCGCCGTAACTCTCTGGCTTCCTTGCAAGTTGACGGACAGCCACCACATAGCCAGTTAACGTATCAACGTCAGAGATAAGCGTCCCGCAGGCTTCGCCGACGCGCACTGCCAAGTCGCTCTGCAAGAGGATCGGTCCATAAAGTGCAGTGTACTTTGAGGCTCGTCGGAGCGTCTTCAACTCGTCGATGGTGAACCACCGCTTTCGGGTCTTCAGGTCCTCGACGTACGCTTTCCGTTGCTTGCGGTTAGGCGAGAGCGTCTTCGCTGGGTTGGCGGGCATCAAGCCCCTAGACACCGCCGCATCGAGAGCATTCGTCAGCCGCTGGCGAATGTGGTCCGTCGTCTTCCACTTGAGCAAGATGGGGCTCTTTTGCCCGATCAGCCGACCGTCCTTGCCGTGTATCGGTGCCGCGAACGGCTTCGTACAAAGGTCGCTCCACCACGCCTCAAGCTGTTGCCAGTTCAGCTTCTTTAGAGGGATCGCTCCCAGCGTCGGGTAGACGTGAAGGGCAACGGCGTTCCGGGAATTCGAGACGTATCGCTCGTCGGCGTCTCTTGACAATACACTGGCGAAAAAGTGCTCGCACCAGCTCTCCACAGTGTACGCGATCTGGACGTTTCCGCCAGTTTTCAGGGTCTCAATGAAGTCCCTGGACGCATCGGACGCACGAGTGGACGCAGATTTTTGGGCTTTTTTCTCCGTTATGCCGAGCTCTTTTGCCACCCTTGCGACAGAGACTTTGCCCTCCTTTCTGGTGGGGACCTTGTTAACGAAGTAGCTAATCGACCACGCATAGTGCGTGATGACGCCGTCCTTTACGACCTCGCGGATCGCCCTTGTCGGCTGATCTTGACTCTGTGAACCCATTCAATCACTCCTTTGTCAGGTGTGAAAGCTTCCCAAGTCACCTGCGGGCTATTATGCGACCGCGGGGCTCTCTGCGTCCGCCTGCGTCCGCTTTCTGCGTCCGATTTGACTTTTTGTCTCGTTTTGAGTTCAAAAACTGGTAGCGGCGACCTGACTTGAACAGGTGACCTAACGGGTATGAACCGTTCGCTCTAACCAACTGAGCTACGCCGCCAAGCGTGGCACGTCCTCGCTGGACTGCAGATTGATTAAGGCAGAATCGGGTAGTTGGTGTCAATGTTTGGCGTCGTGCCGGAGCGGCGTCGACCCGCCGAATCGCTACCAAGAATCGAAGTCCTCAACCGCACCTGGGCCATCCTGATCGGGACGACGTCTGAAACTAAACGTTCGGCAACGTGCCAAACTTCGACCCATGGTTCTAAGCAAGTCAGAAGCGCCGATTCTGGCGGCGGTGTTCTTGGACTTGCTCGGCTTCGGAATGGTGTTGGCCGACATTCAGTTGCGCGCGGAATCGATGGTACCAAGGGGCTGGCGCCCGGGGTGGATCGTCGGTGGCTTGCTGGCAAGCACCTTTGTGACCCAACTGCTGGCGTCGCCAAGGTGGGGAAGATACAGCGATCGAAGAGGCAGAAAGGCGGTTATCGTGGGCTGTACCGTGATCTCCGCTAGCGCGATGCTCGTGTATGGACTCGCGGGAAGCATATGGGTTCTGCTCCTCAGTCGCATTCTGTCCGGGTTTGGCGCCGCAAACGTGGCAGTCGTCCAGGCTTATATCTCCGACCAATCGGAAGCGAGTGACCGAATGGCGGCCCTCGGGAGGGTCGGCGCAGCAATTTCGGCCGGATTGGTTGCAGGGCCTCCTATCGGCGGCTTCCTGGCTGCTTTCGGGGGAAACTTCCTTATCGGCTTGGCCGCGGGCGCCGCTTCATTGGCCGGAGCGGTCTGGATGTGGATTTCATTGCCAAACCGTCCTCCTCGACAAGAGCAGGAACCCGGAAAGGCGCCAGTCATCGACTTACGACTCTTGCATGACTTGCCTCGATTACGGCCGCTCGTCCTGATTGCGGTCGTGGCTTGGTTTTCGCTCGCCATGCTGGAGGGTACGTTTGCGCGCCTGATCTCCCACTTGTATCGTTATGATCAGAGACAATTCGGGGTCTTGTTCGGTTACGAATCGCTGTTGGGGATCATCGTCCAAGCCTCGATAATCGGCTGGACAGTCCGACGTATGAAAGACACCAACGTGCTAAGGATGGGCTACGTAGGGCAGGGGATCGGATTGGCGATCAATCCATTCGCATCTGTGCTTTTACCAAGTGTTGCACCTTTCATCGTTCTGCTATTGGCAAGCACCCTTTATGGGGTCGGCTCTAGCCTTGCCAACCCAACCGTGAACGGTCTTTGCAGCCGCTTGACTCCCGACTCACGACAGGGCGAACTCTTCGGACTGCTCCAAGGCGCGCGATCGGTCGGATTCGTCGTTGGCCCGGTGTTAGGCGGAACACTCTTCGACTGGCATCCTGCCGCTCCCTATCTCATTGCCGGAATCGTCTGTATCGGCGCCGCAACCCTTGTACCCCGGGTAAGCGGGGTCAACGAGGCATAGAGGCATAGTCCAGGGTCGAGAAATGCCGCGAAGAGAATCCTACTCTGACTCGACTGAACTCCTTTCAACCGGTTTTAACAATCCTGGCAACGATCACTACCCCAGGTCGCGTATGCTCATGTTATGAGGGCAACAATGCGATTCATCGTGGCTTTCTTGGTGGTATTCGCGGGAGCATCAGCGTTTGGCCAAAAGCTTTCGCGCATCTCTTTGACTCTGAGCCCATTGCCTGGAGGGATTGCATCTACGGGGACGGTTGAGTTATCGGACAAAGCGGGGAAGACTCCGGTGGTTGTCACCCTGAGTTCTTCTAGTACGACCGTGACTCTGCCTAATTCGGTGACAGTTGCGACTGGTCAACCATCGGTTCCTTTTTCAATCACGACGTTGCCGGTTGCTGCGGACACGACGGTCGTCATTAAGGCAACGGTCGGATCCGTCACCCTATCGACCAACCTAATCGTACAATCGCCTCGCGTCTCCGAATTCTCGTTCAACCCCGCAGGCGTTCAAGGCGGATCGAAGTCAACCGGGACGGTCAAAATCAATACCGCCGCTCCCGTAGGAGGAGTCAAAGTAGCGCTGACATCCAATACCCCCTACTGGGGCGGACCGTCTTCGCTTTTGATTCCGGCCGGCGCCACTTCCGGCAGCTTTTCTGTGACCACTCTTCCGGTCGTCGGCGTTACGGACGCCGGGGTGACCGCTGCTTTGGCCGGCGTACGCATCAGCACTGCGCTGAACATCACACCAGCACGATTTCAAACTTTCACCATTGATCACATGAGTGTGGTGGGTGGCTCCTCAGCGATCGGCACTTTGACTCTCGACGGTCCTGCCCCGAAAGAGGGCTTTAGAGTGAAGGTTTCTATCGATTCGCCTCTCATACGAGTGCCCGCCAATATCGCGGTTCCGTCAGGTCAAACGACCATTACGTTTACCATTTCGACAAAACCGGTCAAGTCTGCAACAACGGTTAGGATAAGCGCAGGAGGCCCCGGCGCTTGGGTAGAACTCCCACTTGAGATCGTGCCCCCCGCCACCGGAGCAAGTTCGGGCCACTAGCCGACAGCCCGGTGCGCCCCACTGGCGTTGTCATAAGGCAGTTCGGAGCCAAAAAACCAGATTTCTCGAAGAGTTTCCAGTCCCCGCCGCAGGGCGATGGCGCGAAGCGGAATCGGAAGGCAGTCGGGTACTGCGCGCGACAGGAAGTGGCGCCAATTCAGGCATAAAAAAGGCCCGTCTCAAAACTGAGGCGAACCTAACTTATAGGATGACTGGGTGCGGGGATAGGATTTGAACCTACGACCTCCGGGTTATGAGCCCGACGAGCTACCAGACTGCTCCACCCCGCGGTACAAACAATTATTATCCCGCTTTTAGGTGTGAAAGTCAATGAAAAGGCGGGTTTCGAGGCCTTGCAGGCGGCATTTAACATCTGAATCATGACTATCGAAGGCGCCTGAAGGGCAACTGCCTGGATCGATCACAAAACAGGTTCTCCGGAGAGCCAAGAACCGGTGACGTTTAGTCAGAACTGCCCCCCAGAAACGACTTGGGCTGGCCAAAGTTCGGCCATGCATGAACGAGATACCCAGACAATTCGATTACCGTTTTCTCGGAAGTTCTTTGTGGGGCTTTGGCTTCGATCGAGCGGCTCTGATTGTGGAGAATATGCGATAGGCGGCGAGGCCGCCGGCAAGAATGGGACTGATCATGTCGGACTTGGTGGATACGCTTGTTGACAGGTGCTCGAGCGTGCCCAAAATTCCGTTAGAGCTGCCTCGAAAATCGTCGATTGATCCCTTAGCGGAAGTGGCTACTTCTTCGACCCGATCGGACACTCGATCGATCTTGACCATCAACGCTTCCACACGGGCAGTGAGAGTCTCCACTCTTGGCTTGAGGTCCTCGGCAAGCTTGAGAAGCTTAACCATGACGATCAACACCGCTACAAAGACGGCAATCCCCAGGAGGAAGAAGACGCCGGACACGATCAGCCAAATAGCAGGAATTTCATTACTCATTTCTTCACCAAGATCTCTGTGCGGACGGTACCTGCTGCAGGCATCAAAACGGTTACCTTCAGTTCGCCATTTTCCGCCTGCAACTCCATGCCGGCAACTTCGAAGTGGCTGCCCCACATGCCCTTGACACGTATCAGCCCCGCAACGTTCCTAACCGAATGATTCTTCAAGACGACTATTGCCGCCCTTTTTCGCGAATCGATACGGACTTCGACAATTTGGCCGACTTCCGCGACGACCTCTATTCCGATCTGTCTTACCACGACTCGCCTTCCAACTCCGTCCCAGGGACGTATGACGAATATATCCTTGTCGGTCGTATTTTCAACCTCGAAGTGGCAGCCAAACGTGGCGACTCCCGAACTTCTGCTCGGGAGCACATAGGCTCCGACACCTCGAATGTAGTGAAAGAGCCCGATCCCGATGTCCCCCGTCACGCTCGACATGCCGAATTGCTTAGACGCCGCATCGGGACAAAAGGCCATGCTCGCCGCCCCATCGGATTGGATCAGAGCCCAAATTCCAAGCATTCCGCCAAAAGCTAGCCGCATAGTGGCTTCGGGAAGGTTTGCGTAGTCCCGGTCGAGAGTCTTGAAGAACATCAGGGAATTTACAATCGTTGATGGACCCAAGCAGAGTTCGCCCTTGTCGAAAACACCTGGGTGAAGGCCGTCAGAATCGTCAATCCAGCGTTTGTCGCTCCCATACCACCACCAATCGACGGACAGAGAGCGGGCGGCAAACGCACAGCGCGCCGTGCGCTCCTCCATTTCATCATGAGCTCTCCGGCGGGCTACTGAGAACGCCTCCTCGTATCCGGCCGTACTCCACTGACCGTCAGAAAGAAATGGATACTTTCGACGGCTCAGTTCCGAATCACGTCGATCGAGCAGTTTGGAGCAAAGGTCAGCTTCGGATTTGAGGCCCGCCTCGCGCAGGTCACGGATCAAATCGGGCAGGTAGGACATCAATGGGATCCCGGTTCCGTCCATCGATGCTTTGTTCGAGTGAGCAAACATCGCGACGACCGTCTTTGCGGCCTGGATGAGATATTCCGTGCTCCCGTGCCGTGTCTCTGGATAATTCTTGGCGATGCGGGACATGGAGTGATACAGGTTGAACACGAGGGGGTAGATTTGGGGTCGGCCAAAATTCGCCGCGACGGATCGCAGGTCCGGGATGTTGCTTCCCACGCTGCCGTCACCGGGATTCTGCAACTCCTCTTCAAGGAACTCGTCGAGGTAATCGTCCAACACCGCTATCTGTTCGGCGGACGGATAAATCGTGTTTTTCTCGGCGAGAAACAGCGCATCCGCCAAGCTGCTTTCGATACCGAACGAGCCGACGTATGCGTCTGGGTCGGTGATGGGTAAGGCGTTTACGAGATCGCCCGGCAAGATCGCCTTGTAGAGGGAACCTTCTTCAAGACAGATTTGGTGCTCGACAATCCACTCAGCTCGCTTCTGAATGAGGTCGCTTATCGGCAGCGTAAAAAGAACGTGCGTTTCAGACTGGCGATCCTGGGTGTCCTCGAACGAAAGCTTTACCGGTCCCGGAACCAAGGGCTTCATGTAGCAGAATCCCCCTTCTTCGTCGGCATCTGTTTCTAACTCCATGTCGATGTCGGTAAAGAACCGGGTCGGAGTAGTGCCCGTCACTTCCAGCCCAATTCCAACATCGACGGGCGCAACCGCTGCTGGAAATACTTTGAGCGCGGGTCGACCGCATGCCGCAAGCGTGCCGTTCAAATTATCGGTTTGATGACGATCTGCGGGTGCGAATCGCATCCGGTAGACCCGCGCCTCGCCGGGTTCCAAAACGAGTGACGTGTGCCCGCTGAACCACTCCGGCCAACCTTCTCGTTCGATTGCCGCTTGACTGTGGACGTACACAACGGGGATTCCCTCCCACCGGAACGAGGTATTGAGGGATGCGGGAACGTGGTTAAAAAACTCCCACTTGGTGTCTCCGCCAGGAAATATTGCCAATCCAGGGGGGCGTGCGGTCATCCTCTGGGCAAAAACGTAACTCGCGGCTCCGCCGATGAATTTGTGAACGTAAACACGGTCATTCCACAATTCACGCACGCCACGGTCGGTTTGGTTGAACCCCTCAAGCACATTGTTGAGTGCCAAGGGGAAGCCAAGCTCGCCAATCTCGATGCTACGTCGGCTGCGGTTGGTGATTTCGACGTCCCAGGCGATCTGCGGAACCGTGCCCGGAATCTCGTAGTACTTGCCGGTGGCCTGCAATTCGTCCAGGAAAGCGAATTCGTATTCGAAGGCAACAACCGCACCCTCGTCCTCGTCTTCGATCGTTTCGGCTCGGGCGTTTCGACTGACGATCCAAGGGTCGTCAGGGTGAGTTCGAGCTCCGAGCAAAATGGTGCCTGGAAAATAGTCCTCGGTGGTCTCCTCACCCATCATCAGGGGAGGCGCAACAAACTGAAACTCCTCACTCTCGTCAGGAGCCGTTGGGTCGCTGGCCCAAAGCTGTTGGATTCGGCCACCCGGCCCAAACTCCATTGAGATCAGCGCGCCTGTCAACTCTTGCCGGTCAAGGCTGAAGTCATCCATGAAGATCGGCAGGTTACCTGCAACGGCGTGGTTCTGGGACTGCCGTCTATATCATAATGCGTACAGTAACGGTATGGAAGCTACAAGGCTGACAGTTCTTGGTGGTGGCAGCGTTCGCTGTACGGCGCCGGTCATAGCATCCCTTGCGACGTACTTTGGAGAACGCCCACTTGATATCCGGCTTGCTGACTCAGATGCCGAACGACTCGACCTCTTTGACCGCCTTGCTCGAGTTTGTTTTTCTGCGACTCACTCCACCCACCAACTAAGTTCGACGACCGACTTTCATGAAGCGATGGACGGGGCTGATCTAGTAATCGTCCAAGTTGGGGCGAACTGCGCCCGAAAATATCTGCGAGCAACCAGACGTCAAGGTATCGCCGAATTAGATGACAGGTCCATGATCGAGCAGGCCGTAGAATCTCTGGTTTCTGCAGTTCCCCAGAAGGCAGAACTGCTAAGCTTGGTTGATTCTGAAATCATGTTGCCTAAATTGCACTACTATCGACTCGATTGGCCCGATCCGATCGCAGTTGCGGACCGAGCAGTCGTTCCACATCAGGTTTTGAGATGGGTAAGGGGCGAGCAAGGAGTTGGAGGACTCCTGCGCAAGTATGAGGCGAGCCCGTTGAAGGCTTGGTTGAACTCGCCTACGAGTGCCATCTCGGTGATGTCAAGCCCAGTCGTTTAAGCGAATAAAATGCGGATTGTAAGAATTAGGGAGCAAACCGTTGAAATCTCTCGATTTGCTGATCCATCCATTCCTCTCGATGGACAAACGACAAGCCTGGTGATCGTCGTTACCGACATGATGCGCGACGGATCGCCGGTCGTGGGTTACGGGTTCTCCTCGTACGGTAGATACGGGCAAGGCGGGCTGATAAGGGAGAGGTTTGGTCCCAGGCTCCTGAGAGCCGATCTTAGCGAACTGGTGAATCTCGAGCATACGAATTTCGATCCCCTCCGTGCGTGGGACGTCATGATGAAGGGCGAAAAACCAGGCGGTCACGGCGACCGCTGTGTCGCCATCGGTACTCTTGACATGGCCATCTGGGATATCGCCGCCAAAATAGCCGGAATGCCTCTCAATCGGTACCTTGCCGACAAGCTCGGCATAAAGGCCGAACCGGTGGCCAGGGTGCCCGTGTATGCGGGCGGCGGGTATCACTATCCGAGTCAAGATATTAGGAACCTGACCGATGAAATCAAAAGGCACCTCGATCTTGGATTTAAGCAATGCAAGATCAAAATCGGCATGTTGCCTTTAGTTGAGGATGCCAAGCGCATAGAGGCCGCGGTGAGCCTGCTCTCGACTCCATCCTACCTTGCTGTCGATGCCATGAATTCGTACAATCAAGCCGCCAGCCTGAAGGCGGCCGCCGTTTTGGCGCCTTTTGGTCTATGGTGGTTTGAGGACGTCTGTGATCCGCACGACTTTGAGACGCTAACGATGGTGGCTGAGCGCTATTTTGGCCAGATAGCGGCTGGCGAGGCGCTTTTCTCACTGGCGGAGGCCAAATTGCTTCATCGTCATGGCGGATTGAGACGAGATCGGGATCGCCTGCTTTTCGATCCCGTACATTGCTACGGGCTAACCGGTTACTTGCAGATATTTCGCTACCTGATCCAGAATGGCTGGCGCTCCACGTCCTTTTGGCCTCATGGTGCGCCCCTCTTTTGCACCCACGTGGTCAGTGCCCTCCACCTTGGGGGAGCTGAATGTACGCCATCGAGTTTTGCCCCGTTTGGCCTCCCATTTGGAGAACTGCAAGACGGTCGGATAATTCCGCCTCAGATCCCCGGAATCGGCTTCGAGCTGTGCAAAGACGCCTACCGGCTATTTGAGCTGCTGCAATAGACGAGAATTGGACTCAGGTCTCTTAAGCTTCCCAAATGGGCCGGCGACTTCTACGAGGGCTGCCCGTACGTCCAGTCACCCAGAATCACGAAATAGGTTCAAATTTCGGACGCTCCGATGGATCTCCTGGTTTGATCAAGTCCTTACGAGTGAATCCCGCGATCGATGCCTGTTGGGCTAGCTTGCCCGCGATCTCCTTAAAAGAAGTTGCCTGGATTCGTTCGGGGCGGGCGATGATCGAAGGTATCCCTCTGTCTCCAGCGTCACTGACGGACGGGTCGAGGGGAACCGAACCTAGGTATGGAACCTTGAGCTGGGTTGCTAGTTCCTCCCCGGTTGTTCCAGCGAAGATCTGGGTTACGGTATCGCAATGGGGGCAAACAAAGCCGGCCATGTTTTCGATGACACCCATGATCGGTGCGTTTAGACGCCTAAAGAGCTGCACGGATTTGCCGGCAATGTTGGCAGCAACATGATGGGGGGTGGTGACGATAACAACCCCGGTCAACGGTGCAAGTTGCGCCAACGACATTGGTGCGTCTCCCGTACCGGGAGGCAGGTCCACCAAGAGATAATCCAGTTCGCCCCAGTCAACGTCAGCAAGGAGCTGGCGAACCGTGCCCGCTACCATCGGTCCTCGCCAAAGAACCGCCTGTCCTTCTTCCAGTAGAAACCCAAGCGACATCATGTGGATTCCATAACGCTGAATGGGAATAATCTTGTTGCCGCGGGTAAACGGCTTTTCGTCTTGAGCACCCATCATGAGCGGGATCGAGGGACCATAGACATCGGCATCCATGAGCCCGACTCGTGCTCCCGACTGGGCAAGGGCAATTGCCAGATTCACCGCGCAAGTGCTTTTGCCAACTCCACCTTTGCCGGATGCAATCGCGATGCAGTGCTTTACATTCGGGATAAGGTCGTCTTGCTTCGTCTCCCGTTGTCGCACTTGAGCAGTCATTTCGATCGAAACAGAAGCAACTCCCTCAATCGCTAAAACTCGTTCCTCGCATTCTGCCTCGATAATTTCCTTTACTGGGCAAGCCGGGGTTGTCAGTTGTACTTTGAAGGAGACGTTGTCTCCATCGATCAAAAGTTCCTTGATAAATCCGAGGGTAACGATATCCCGATGAAGGTCAGGATCGATTACGTTCTTAAGCGCATCAAGAACTTGTGTTTCTGTGACTGGCATTTGGGTTTAAGGGTACCCAGACCAGAGCATGGTCGACAAAGCTAGCGCTCGCGAGGTTGGTCCTCAGTTTCACGGACCGACTGCGGATGGATCATGACGAAGGCCGGGCCTTGTGGAGATTTCTTTCCACCAGGCCCAGCCTTCGTCTCGCAATACCGGCGCGAAGACCGTCCGAAAATTCCCCGAATCAGTTTAACGCGAGATGTAAGTCCTTCTTGAGCATCGCCCGTGCTCGAAAAAGCCAACTCTTTATCGTCCCTTCCGGCTTATCCAAGGCGGCTGCGATCTCATTCACATCCATGTGCTTGAAATGACGCATAAAGATGATTCTTCGGTACTTCTCAGGCAAGCGCTCGATGGCTTCGATCACTTGGCCTTGGCGAATGGAGCCGGTTGCGGTGCCATCTACTTCAGAAGAATCGGCAAGCATGTACTCGTGCTGATCGAGGGAGTCGCCGTCTCGCTTTCGAGATCGAACCGCGTCGACGCAGCAGTTGGCGCAGATCCGACAGAGCCAAGGCTTTAGCGGGCGCTCCGGATCAAAATCGTGTATGGCTCGAAATGCTTTTAGCAGTGTGTCCTGGACCGCGTCGTTGGCATCATCGGCATTTCGCAGCATCCTCATTGCAAGGCTCATCAGCATCGGCCGGTAAATGTCGGAGAGTAGCTCGAACGCGACCTGATCGCCGCCCGCCGCACGGACGATTAGATGCGACTCCCAACTCAAAACTCGGCTTGTAATCATTTCTTAAACAATCTCCTCAATTCCTGACAAGAACATTGTACATCAAATTAGAAAAATTAAACTCTCTTTTAGATTTTCTTAATAAAATTCAAGTCGGCCCTATTTTCGACGATCGACGCGGAGTAGCAATCTCGGCTCTGGGAGAGGTTCCTGACAGTCGCAGAGACCGACATTTCGCAAGTTGGCGGAATGAAATGGGACCCTAAGTAACGCGCTTGGAAACCGTTCAATTTGCCGAGCGGTTGGATGGGATCATTCAGTGGTTGCTCAAGTCCGAACCTAAACATTTGCGTAACCGTGCGGCAAACATAATTTAAATGACGAAACGAAATTAAGTTACGAATTGGATGAATTACAAAGTTCCCGGAGATTTTCTTTCTGGGGTCGTTGTCCGGGGCTTGAACACAAAAAGCCCGCTTCCGTTAGGTTGCGGGCTTTCAGGGGTGGAGGTGGTAACTGTTATCGATCGAGGATTTCGATGAGGCCGTCTTGCCGTTGATCGACGGAAAACCCTTCCGATTCCAAGGCTTGATTAGCGGCGGCTCGGGCGTCGGACGACGAGAAATTCCAAGAGACTCGATGGGTCACGTCGGCAGCTTCGACCTCGACCGGCACTCGGTAATGGCCGGCAAGTGCGAGAGCCAAGTCCTGAACGGTTCCTTCACCTGCTTTGGTTGGTTCCATGCTCTGGCCAGGAACCGCCAAGATTGTGGAAGTCTTATCGCCGAGAGCCTCGATCTTGAAGACGGCTGACTTGGGAAGCGGATTCTCGATCGGACTTTCCAATCGCTGGCCGTTCAACGAAAATCTCTGAACCTCCTTTCCACTAGTTGGAGAAGAGATCACGACGGTCTTTATGCTGGACGGCTGATATCGCAGAACAACTTTGTTGCCATCGACTTTAAACGCTACTTGATCCAAGTCGGAAGCCAAGTTCGGTCCCGCGGTCTTCAGATCCGATCCTCCGTGGAAAAATGGAAAGGCGAAGATGATCGCCGCTGCGGCCAAACCAGTAAACGCAAGGCCTCTAAGCCAACCGGTCCACCCTGGAAAGCCAGACTTCGGTTTGCCCTGTGCCAGTTCCAAGCGGGTGGCGATTCGGTCGCTCAGAAAGATGGGAATCTCGATCTGCTCGTGTTTGAGGGCCTCCAATTCATGAACCGTCTCCACGAATGCCGCATAATCGGATTGAAGAATCGCGTCTGATCGCAGATTCAGTTCAAACGACTGTCTGAGCCCGGCGTCGAGGTTGCCTTCGTAGTAAGCCGAAAAAAAATCTCTTGCTCTTTCTTGGTTCATGGAATTAATTAGAGGTCGGCTGCTTGAGACGGGTGACGACCCACATTTAGTTCGACTGCTTAAATCTTGAAAAGTTCCTCATCCTTGACTAAAAGCTCTCGTAAACTGACCCTGGCCCGGTTTAACCTACTTTTGACGGTACCCACCGGAAGATCGAGCGCAGCAGCGATTTCCTCGTAGGTCATTGACTCCGCATGGTACATGACGATCATGGCTCGTTGATATTCTGGTAACAGAGAAACCGCGTTCTCAATGCTTCTCTCCCTCACTGTACGCTCTGTATCGTCATAGGGTGATGCCGATGGGTCCTCAATCTGTCTTTCGACCTCTCCTTCCTGGGTCTGAAGTACCGCTTCGAGCGACGTGGTGACTCGATTCTTCTCTTTCTTCTTTACGTCGAGATAGCAGTTCGTGAGAATTCGATACATCCAAGTTGTGAAGGCGCTTTGCCCCTTGAAATTGTGGAGCGCATTGAAAATACGCACAAACGCATCTGCTACGACGTCGGCTGCTTCCTCAGGATTGCGGGTCAGGCGAAAAGCATATTGGTACGCCCGAGTTTCATGCTTTCGAATAAGCGTGTTAAACGCACTCCGGTCTCCGCGCTGTGCACGGGTGATTAGCATGTTGTCGTCGAGGTAGCTTTCGCTCATCGTCGTTCACGGAGATATGATCGTTTTGGGGCCAGTCGCCCTTGCTTCTCGTATCGCACGCTGTTCCTCTTGCGAGAGGTCACGTTCCGATCTTCCATTGAGAAGAGGCTTGCAGTACACCCGGCAATCGGCTCGTCCAACGATGCTATTGACCACGGCGCCGTTCCCCTGATCGTCATAGATGGCCATCGCGAAACTCTGATTTCCGCGAACGTCTTCGAATGCATCGTATCGAACAAGCCCAAGGTGACGCTTGCTTTCGGCAAGACGCGTCTCTAATTCCTGAGCACGAGCCCGCAGGGTTTCCAGGTCTTGTTCGATTCTCATTCGTTCGCGAAGATGGTCGTATAACATCGTCTCAAGATTTTCGCCTCGCCCATCAGGGAGTAAGCTCCTCCAGCGGGCTTGGCTCTTTGTCTGTAGACGGGTCATGCGAACGACAATGATCGCGAGGACAACCACTGCGATAAGTAAGAACAGCAGAATATCGCTGTTGTATTGGGTTAAGATCTTAAGGACTACATCCATGGGTTATGCGCCCGGACGGCGGTCTTTAGTATAGCGGACGACTAAGGGATCAACTCGTTCAGAATGCACCAAAGGGCAGGAAGCACCACAACATGAAAAAAGGGAAGAAACGAGCAATCACCGGGTTTGGTGTGTTTCTCACGTTAGTACTGATTTTTGCCATTGTATTTTATTTCAATGTAACTACAATCCAGGTTTCGGGCTTGTCGATGTTTCCTACGTTTAAAAACGGACAGCGACTGTTGGTAAGCAAAGCTTATTGGCTGGTTGGACCGATCAAGGACAAGGATATCGTTGTGGTGAAGGACCCGGAGGGTCCGGGCAACATCATCAAAAGGGTGTTTCGAATGAGTGGGGAGGATGTGGACTTGTTGCACCGCCCCGATGGCGTTCCCCTCAATACAAAGGGTAAGTACACCGTACCGGACGGTTGCGTTTACTTGTTAGGCGATAACCCGCCCGTGTCGGAAGATAGTCGTAAATTTGGTCCGGTTCCCATGGACAAAATCGTCGGTAAGGTGATCGTTTATCGGTGAAGAAGTTCCCTACGGGGAAGTATGGTCGTCAAAGGCTGCAGTTCTATCCAGCCCCGTTTCGTGCGCCTCTTCGCTCTTTCGCCGGATTGGTGTTCCCTTGGGAAGGCGATCGCGTGTTGGTTGCAAATATTCGCGAAAGGGGATGGTGTATTCCCTCCGGTCGAGTGGAAGCTGACGAAACCTCGCGTGAAACAGTGCAAAGAGAAGCCGTGGAGGAAGCAGGAGCGATTCTCAAGGACGTTCAATACATCGGCTGCTATCACATCTCCGATCGATCGGAAGTTAGGTGGGCCGATTGCTATGTAGCCCGAATTGATCGTCTGGTCGAAATTGGGATGAAAGACGAATCCCAAGGACGGCAGTTAGTCACTCTCGACGAATTACCCCTCATCTATCACCTGTGGAACCCACTCACGAAAATGGTCTTCGAGCACTCGTGGCAGGTTTTATGCCGCGGATCGCGATCCTCCGATTGAGGTTCTTGTCAATCTCCTGTTAGCTGGGAAATCACTATCCCCCGATGTAGTCGAGCGGTATTTCCTTTGGATAGGTGAGACCAGTTGCGGCGATCTTCTCTTGGATCCGTTTGATTCGGTTCTTGTCGTCTGGGTGATCGCTGAAGAATTCTGGAGGCGAACCGTCCTTGATGACCTCCCTTAGCATCTGAAACGTGTCCACGAGTCCCTGAGGATTGTAACCGGCTGCTGCCGAAGCATCAAATCCTCCATCGTCGGCTTCCGTTTCGTTCTTCCGTGAAAACGGCAGATCGAAAACGACCTCATTGGTGAGACCAGCCAAATTGCTGATATTCGAATTTGCGCGCGCCGCCATGAGGAGCACCGATAAACCGATATTTCGCTTCTCACTGTCCGCATAGGCATAAGCCCAATGCTGTTTTCGGACGTGGGTCAGCTCATGTCCAAGCACGCCGGCAAGCTCATCTTCGGACTTGAGCCGGTCCATCAGTCCGGTAAAGAAAAATGTCGAGCCGCCTGGTAAAGCGAATGCGTTTACTTCCTTGCTGTCAATGACGTCGAAGGAGTATTCCCAAATCGCATCCTTTTCGTCAAAGGTCGCGAGGATCTTCTGTGCGATCCGGCGGAGCGTCTTGACCCTCGGGTCGGAAGCAGGCAATACATGCTCTTGCTTTCTCAATTCGGCAGCGACCTTCTTTCCGAGCTTTACTTGCTGTTCAGGGCTCGGTCGAAACGCATCGGCCGAATACGCCACAGAACTTGCGAGCACCATTCCGGCGATCAAAGTCCTGCTTAAGTTCGGGGTTCGGTATTTCACGGTCGTCTGAAGGACATTGTCTCCTAAAACTTGGAGCGACGCCAAGCAGAATCAATAGAAGCGTGAGAAAAGCGCAATCTGATAGGTTTTCATGTTTCGAGGCAGGGAACCGAGAAATGCTTCCCGGCTTTTCAAAGTGACGATACCGAAAACCTCCTCGTCAAGCACGTCGTTGGTTCCATAAACGGACCCAAGATAACCGGGAAGATATTGGAGTTCGCTAAATATCCGATCAATCTCTTCCAGCAGTTCAGGGGAGTATCCAGGGTCGGAAACGCGCTGGCTCATCGAGAGACACGCGGTAGTCGTTGTTTGCGCCAACCGCTTTCCAGAGTATTTTACGATTCGAACTCGTTGAACGTCCGCAGGACGGAAATCGGCCGCCTGGGTCTCCGCAAGGGTCTGAACTTCTGTAATCGCAACCAGTCCGCGCTCGGCTGCCTCGAGATTCTCATAGTCGTAAATCACGAGAAACGACTCACGATCTCGCTCATCCCGCCAAACGCTAAGGCCATAACTGCCTTCGACAAGGCTCAGGCGCTCCTTAACGTTGAAGTAATAGTCCGTGACGATGGGGACGTCAAACTCGTGAATCCTGACCCGGGCAATAATGAGTATCTCGCTCACGCAGACATTGTGCCTAAAATGATCTCTGGGGTGTTGGGGTTAGGGAAGGGGAAACGGTTTTTTGACGAGTTGAGGCGGTACGTTCCAACGCTGAATCTAATTGGATTCGCGACCGAGTCGGGCCATTTGCGTTCCTTGCCGTCAAACCGGGGACCTTTGAAATTGCGTAGAATCTAGTTCCCATGCTTATTCGGCCAGATCATAAAGGACGCTTCGGCGCTTTTGGGGGGCGATACGTCCCCGAAACTCTTATTCCTGCTTTGGAGGAATTGGACCACGAATTTGAAAAGGCCTGGGCAGATCCCTCTTTTCGAAGCGAGTTTGAACAGTATCTGTCCGAATATGTGGGTCGCCCGACCCCGATCACGGAGGCCAGAAAGCTAAGCGCCGAAACTGGACTCCATGTCGTCATCAAGCGTGAAGACCTTAATCACACCGGCGCTCATAAGATCAATAACGCGTTGGGACAGTGCCTATTGGCGCTTCGAATGGGGAAAAAACGGATTATCGCCGAAACCGGCGCAGGACAGCATGGAGTGGCAACCGCGACCGTCTGTGCCTTATTCGGACTAGAGTGTGAAGTCTATATGGGAGTCGACGACATCGTTCGTCAACAGCTCAACGTCTTTCGCATGAAACTGCTCGGCGCGAAGGTAAACCCGGTTTCCAGTGGCACAAGGACGCTGAAGGACGCGCTCAACGAGGCAATGCGCGACTGGGTCACGAATGTCGGAGACACCCACTATATCATCGGATCGGTCGCCGGTCCCCATCCTTATCCCTACATGGTGAGAGAATTTCAGCGAGTGATCGGCGAAGAAGCTCGGGCTCAATACCTCGGAAGATACGGAAGGCTTCCCGACGTTGGAATTGCGTGTGTAGGAGGAGGCAGCAATGCGATGGGCCTGTTCACCGCTTTCATTCCCGACGAAGATGTGAGACTTATCGGAGTCGAGGCCGGAGGATTGGGATTGAGTACCGGACACCATGCAGCGCCTCTAACCGCGGGTTCTCCAGGTGTCCTTCACGGAAGCTATAGCTATCTGATGCAAGACGCCGATGGCCAGATCATGGGCACTCATAGTATCAGCGCGGGATTGGATTACCCGGGAGTCGGAGCCGAGCATAGCTACCTCAAAGACATCGGCCGGGTGGAGTACATCGCCGTGAACGATGACCAGGTACTGGAGGCCCTGACCTGGGTTGCCCGGTCAGAGGGTCTTATTCCCGCATTTGAGAGTGCCCATGCCTTTGCTCCCCTATGGAACCGCGACCTGCTTCCAGAAGGCGCCAGGGTCCTTGTAAATATGAGCGGTCGGGGCGACAAAGACATGGAGACGGCGGCCCGCCTGTTGGACCTCTAACCCTGTTTTTTATCTCGCTAACCTAATTTCTGATATATAAAGTAAGAAGCCAGGACCGGATAGAGGGCGATAACGAGTAAGAACGTTATCGAAACCGCCATCGGTACGCCCATGAGCGCGAGTACTGCTCCAATAAGCCCACCGACAAACCAGAGGCGTCCTGCAAGACGATGGGTTGCATCCCATGTAGGCTCGCTGGCAATGGTCCATGGGATCCGAACGCCGATGAAGAAGTTCCGGCGAACTTTGCCTAACACGTTTCCAAGCAGCGCAAAGAAGATGAATAATCCTGCCATCATGCCTCGGTTGAGGTCGATAGGCGCTAACTGCGTGGCCCGAAGAATCATGATGGAGAGATATAGCATCAGAGCGGACATGAGCACCATCGCATAGGCAAACGTGTTGGAAAACTGCTCGATCTCGAAGTTCTTTGGGGAGATCCGGGGCAGCACGAACATCAACAGCAAGTCGAACAATATCATGCAAGGGCCGAAACAGATGGCGAACCACTTGCCGCCATACTGATCCGCTTGCCCATGAATATCCCAATGGGTGGGTACTCTCCCTGGAAGGATCAGCGCATAGTAGACTCCGATCACCAGACTTATGACGAAGATTCCCAACTGGACGTAGAAGCTGGTTCTAATTTTCATGAATTGGTCTCCTGGTGGCTTTCCTTTGCGAAGACGTCCAGGAAAAGAGTCATCGCATCTTGTACGACAGTCGTATTCAACGAGTAAACGATCTGCTGTCCTTCTCGCCTGCCGCGAATCAGATCCGCGTTCTTGAGTACGTTGAAGTGGTGTGAGACGGAAGGACCGCTGATGTCGAATTCTTGAGCGATTTGGCCTGCCGCCAGTTCGCCCTTAGCCAGAATCCGCAAAATGCGCCTTCTTGTGGGATCAGCCAATGCCTTGAATACTTCGTCGATCGCCATAGTTCTCAGATTGGAAGATAATTAGCCAATCATCTAAATATACCGAACCTCGATCGGAAGGGTTGCACGGTTTATTTTCCTTGCTCGATCGCAAGCGAGGAGTCCAAATTCCAAACTTGGTAAATCAGCGCGAAGCGAGACCTCGCAACCAAGTGAGGCGTCTCCCCGTCCCCTAATTACGACTAATACCTCGGGAAGCGATAGGGAATTCTCGATAGGACAGCGGGCCCATTTGGCAATCTTGTTGGGTTGGCTGCTCTTTTCAACGTCATTTGTGCTGGTCGTCAACTGGCCGGTTCCCGTTCATCGCGCGGTAATCCTGATGGCGAGCGGCCTGATTCTGGCTTGGGTGGTTATCGGCGGCTTTCTCATGCTCCGCTACCGTGATTCGGTCACAGCCTGGGTTCAGGCTTCCAAATTGGATTGGCGTCTGAAATTCATCCTTTTCAGTACCTTGCTTGCGATGGTGGAAGAGGCCGTGACCACCGGAATGACAAACACCGCGCCCTTGATGGGACTGAGAATCGGACAAGCATATGTCACTGCATCGGCCAACTATATCGATGTAATCGGACTGCACAGTGTGGTGACTTTTGTTTCTCTATTTGTCGGATGGGCAGTGATTCTGTCGCAATACGAATTCACGCCCTTCTCGGTTTTCATCCTCTTTGGAGTAACTGGCACGCTGGCGGAAATGATCTACGGAGGACCTCAGCATATCGCCGAATACGCTATGTGGAGCTACGTGTACGGTTTGATGGTCTGGCTGCCCGCACGTTCGGTTCCCGTCAATCGAAATGCGCGAGTGCCGTTCTGGTGGCACTATCCGGCAGCCGTCCTGTTTCCGTTTGTCTTTATCGTCCTGTTTCCGCTGGCTGGGGTCGTCCATCTGTTTTTTCCTGGGCATCCCAGCAATCACTTTCCGCCCATCCGATAGTGCGAGGCATGCCGCGACTCACACAACGATCAGGATGCACGTCTGACCGTTCTACCGGGTAAATTCTCGGCAAATGTCCAGTGGCAACTTTGAAGTTCTGATTTCGGAGGAGGAACTTCGTGCCAGGACGGCAGAACTCGCCCACATGATTGATGAGGACTTCAAAGGTGAAAGCGTTTTACTCGTTGCCGTCCTAAAAGGTTCAGTTCATTTCCTTTCTGACCTGGGAAGAGCCCTCTCGTTAGACACTGAAATTGACTTTTTACAGACCAGCAGCTATCATGGAGGCAAGTCTTCGACAGGCGTTGTACAAATTCGTAAAGATTTAGATATCAATATCGAAGGTTTGAACGTCATTATTGTTGAAGACATCGTGGATACGGGGGTTACCCTAAGCCATCTGCGGGAGTTGCTCTCCACTCGCAAGCCAAAATCTCTTAAGGTTGTTGCACTTCTGTCCAAAACAGGCACAAGAACAGTTCATCCGCCGGTTGAGTACATCGGTTTCGAAATTCCGAACGAATTCGTGGTAGGATATGGTCTAGATTACGCGGAGCGGTATCGTAACCTCCCGTACATCGCGATTCTGCGCGAAGAGTAGTTCTACTCCCAACGAGGCTTTGTTACCACCTGCCTTTTGTCGCGCCAGGAACCCTGCTTCAGGAGCTATATGACCCATCAGTTTCGACCTCGCAAGTCGCAAGAAGGCGGCGGCGGTAATGGCAATAACGGTATGCGACGGCAGCGTGGACGCGGCCGGGAAAACATGCCGAAGAGTGATCCTCAAACCGACCTCGAATTATTGCCGGAAACCGACTATAACCACTTCGACAAAATGACCCCGGCCGCGCTTCTAAAGGAAGCCAAAGCCGCAAAAATCGACCCCAAATCGCTGTTGCGCCACGAACTCATCGAGCGGCTTCTAGCCGTAGTTAACGAAGATAAGCAAGCGATCTATTCCAAGGGGATTCTGGACCTTATGTCGGACGGATGGGGATTCTTGCGCCGCGAGAATTATCAACCATCCCCGCAAGACGTCTATGTTTCCCAATCCCAAGTGAAGAAATTTGGCTTGCGAGCAGGCGACATGGTATTTGGCCAGGTTCGTCTGCCTAAAGAGGGCGAAAAGTATCAGGGAATGCTCCGAGTAGAGAGTGTCAGTGGATACGGAACCGCATCTCCCGAAATGCAGAAGCGAAAGAACTTCGATGAACTGACGCCCCTCTATCCGAACGAAAAACTCGGCATGGAAACGGTTCCCGATAACATTTCGGCTCGTATCATCGATCTGATCTCCCCGATCGGAAAGGGGCAGAGAGGTTTGATCGTCTCGCCACCTAAAGCCGGTAAGACGATGATGCTCAAGACCATCGCCAACGCGATCACTGCAAACCATCCGGAAGTCTATTTGATGGTTCTCCTCGTCGACGAACGGCCTGAAGAAGTTACCGATATGCGCCGATCCGTCCGCGGCCAGGTGATTTCGTCGACATTTGACGAGCCGCCTGAGAATCACATGCGAGTTGCCGAACTCTGCTTGGAACAGGCGAAGAGACTCGTTGAATTTGGCCGAGATGTTGTTATCCTGCTTGATTCCCTCACCCGGTTCTCGCGCGCAAGTAACCTTACAATCAACCCCTCGGGACGCACATTGTCCGGCGGTTTGGATCCAGGCGCCCTGTATCGCCCTCGCCGCTTCTTTGGCGCAGCGAGGAACATTGAAGAAGGCGGTTCCCTCACCGTTGTGTCCAGTGTGCTCGTCGATACCGGCAGCAAAATGGATGAAGCTATCTACGAAGAACTTAAGGGCACCGGCAATATGGAAATTGTGCTGGATCGTGATTTGGCTGAGCGGCGCCTTTGGCCAGCCGTCGACGTCAAGCGCAGTTCTACCCGGCACGAGGAACTTCTCTTCAAGAAGGACGATCTAGATGGTGTCGTTCAGCTTCACCGGCTGCTTGCAAATCAAACGAATTCCGTCGAAGCCACTGAGTCACTGATCAAGTTACTTAAGCGGACGCCTACGAATGCCGCGTTCCTTGAGAGCGTCATAGCTCGCACTAAGGCTAGCGCCTGATACATGAGGTCTAGTTATCCGACATAATAGTCGGGGCTAGGCCACGGAGTCGAGAATGCTAGGAATCTTGTAATTTATGCCTGAAGAATACAACGAGCCAGAACGATCCGAGAATTTGGATCAACCACCTCCGTTCTTCCCATACGAGGATGCGGCGCCGATTCGCGAGTCAGGCTCGATGGGGGAACTCGTCGAGGTTAACGTCGAGGGCGTATACGCTGCCGAGAATAATGGCCAGATCTCCCGGTTTGTACTTTTGACGGATGGCGATCGCAAACTCCCAATTTCGATCGGAGCATTCGAGGCTCAAGCGATTGCAATGGAATACGAGGGCTCACGTCCAGATCGACCCCTCACGCATGACCTTATTCGCACGATCATGCAACGCGCAGACGTAGCCCTTGACCGGATCGTCATCGACGATTTTTGGAATACGGTCTACTACGCAAAGCTGTATATCCGTACCGGAAAGGAAGAGATTGAGATCGATGCGCGACCTTCGGACGCTATTGCGCTTGCCATGCGCTTCGACAGTCCGATATTTGTTGCAGACGGCATTCTGGATGTCGCTATGGAACAGTAATATCCGTTATCGCGCCTGACTCCTTGTATCGCGTTAGCTATGGATTGAGTTTCCTGCTTGTCGAGTATTTGTTGACGACAGGTAGTTCTGGCCGACGAAGGTATTCGGCCCGTGGAGGCGCCATGGGAACCATGCCCTACACCGGGATGAACTGGTTACTCAAACTGGTTTTCAACGCGAGCAAACGGGTTTGCAAGAGCATTGGCTTTTGCGGCTTCAAATTCCTCGTCGGTGAGCCTGCCTTGCCGATGAAGGTCTCCGAGTTTCTCGAAAGTCGTGGCCAAGTAGTTCATTTTAGCTTCGTCCATGGCCGAACTGGAGTCGCTCGGCGTATCTGAAAACGTTGTGTAGACTCGCCATCCCAGATAGAGCACAACGACGAAGCAGACCAGGCAGCAAATGCCCAAAACTCCGCTCATTCTTGCTCTCCAACCGCGTCAACGCATCGCTTAGTGCTTTTTAGAAATCTCATAAGTGTTAGGTAAGCCCTATAGTTTACGGCAGGGAAGCCATTACACCTCATTATTCGACGAGAATAGAACTGCAAAGGCATCCGATGGGCAAGGATTCAGCGTCACTTTGTACGCCCCTCGAAGTCATCTCGATACCGATATGCGACCCTTCGACGCAACCGCGCGGTAATCTTCACCGAATGGATCCGTCGTCCCGAGCGAGTGAATTGAGGCACATTCTTGAACACCATGCCTACCGGTATTACGTGTTGGACTCGCCCGAAATAAGCGACTCAGAATACGATAAGCTGTTCCGCGAACTACAAGATATCGAGCGCTTGAACCCAGAATTACAGACTTCCGATAGCCCGACTCAGCGCGTGGGAGGGCCTCCCGTGGAAGGCCTGCGCCCGCACCGCCACGCCATTCCGATGTTGTCACTCGACAATGCATTCAGTCATGACGAACTGAGATCATTCGACGAACGAGTTAGGAGATACCTCGAGACAGCGGACCCAATTGAGTACCTGGCTGAATTGAAGTTTGACGGGGCTTCGATCTCCCTAACCTACGTCGACGGGCTATTGGAAATCGGTGCGACGCGAGGTGACGGAACGACGGGTGAGGATGTGACGCACAACGCCAAGACGGTACGCGGCATCCCGCTTCGACTCAGGCGGGCCTTGCCTGGGCGGATCGAGGTCCGAGGGGAAGTTGTGATGTTAAAATCCGCGTTTGACGAGTTGAATCGGCTCAAGGCGGAAAGGGGTGAGCAACTCTTCGCAAATCCGCGCAATGCGGCTGCAGGGGGCCTTAGGCAGCTTGATAGCCGGCAAACGGCCGCTCGAAAGCTCAGCTTCTTCACTTATGGCGTTGGGTTGGTCGAACTTGCCGAGGGACGAAGGCTGGCCAACAGCCAGTCGGAAATCATTTCTCGCCTCCAAGCCCTTGGCTTTCCGATTCGCTCGGAGTCACAAGTTGTGACTGGAAGCGAATCTCTGATCACGTATGTTGAGGAGATCCATCGTTTGCGTTCGAACCTCCCATTTGGTATCGACGGCGTCGTCATCAAAGTAAACAGCCTCGATCAGCAAGACGCCCTGGGGTTTACTGCTCGGGGACCTCGATGGGCAATTGCTTACAAATTTCCTGCTGAACAGGCATTCACTACCCTGAACCGGATCTTTGCCCAGGTCGGTCGTACTGGAGTGATCACGCCTGTTGCCGATTTAGAGCCTGTGCAGGTCGGCGGCGTGACGGTCAGTCGCGCGACCCTTCATAACTACGAGGACTTGGCAAGGAAAGATGTCCGAGAAGGGGACGTCGTGATCGTGCAGCGAGCGGGCGATGTCATTCCAGAAGTCGTTGGTCCCGTTTTGGAAAGACGGACCGTGGATCTCATGATTCCGGCCGAACCGGTGGTCTGTCCCGAATGCGGAACGGAGGTCGTTCGAAAGGCCGGGGAAGTGGCCCTTCGATGTCCAAACCGAGCATGCCCAGCCCAGATTGCGGCGAAGTTGAGGCATTTCGTTGGTCGCAAAATGATGGATATCGATGGTCTCGGCGAGAAGTTGATCGATCGTTTCCTTGAGATGGGCGTGCTGAACGACATGCCTAGTATCTATCGGCTTCGTGAAAGAAGAGAGGAATTGGTCGGATTGGACCGGCTGGGTGAACTATCCATTGACAATCTTCTGGTCTCGATCGACGCCAGCAAGGCAAGAACCCTCGCCCGGTTTCTTTTTGCGTTGGGAATTCCGAGTGTAGGAGAGAAAGGTGGACAAGATATCTCCCGTGAATTAAGAACCCTCGACGCGATCCGTAGCGCCGACTATGAAAGCCTGATGGCTATCCCTAACATCGGCCCGCATACCGCGAGAGAAGTTCAGGAGTGGTTTGAAGATCCGGACAATCAGCGAATGGTTGACGATATGCTCGAACTGGGCGTGGCTCCGGTAGAAGGGGAAGCGCCGGTGAGTGATCTGTTCGAAGGGCAAACGATCGTATTTACGGGCAAGTTGGAACGCTTCACTAGGGAAGACGCCGAGGCTTTCGTCTCCAAAATGGGTGGAAAGACGGCTGGGAGTGTCAGCAAGAACACTTCGATGGTGGTTGCAGGACCCGGTGCTGGGTCGAAGTTGCAAAAGGCCGAGCAGCTCGGGATCAGAGTGGCAACCGAAGAGGAGTTTCTCGCTCTGCTTCCTGAGGGCTCGCTCTGAATCGCTTCACGCTAACGATCTCCTCAAGGTGGTTCGACGTCGCTCTGTGCCTTGGAAGTGGTCAGGTCTTCCGATGGCATAGGCTTGCAGATGACTCCTGGCTCGGCGTAGATGGAGGCAATTGGTACCGAATCTACTCCCGCATACCGGATTCAGCGGGCGTAACTACTCTCGAAGTTGAGAGCAATGCCACAAAACAGCAGTTTGAGAGCCTGTTTCGTCTGGACTGGGATGCTGAGGCTATCCAGTCGGAGATCCTTAGAATAGCACCTGAACTAACTCCTTTCATGGAGGCGTCCGGAGGGCTCCGAGTGATGCGGTCCAGTAGCGCGACCGAGACTTTCTTCAGTTTCCTGTGTACGCCTAACAACAACATTCTGCGGATTCGACAAATGGTGAATCATTTGGCTTCTTACGGCGAGCCCCTTGCGGAGGTCCAAGGTGTAAGACTGCGCGTATTTCCGGACTTGGAAAAGATCGCCTCGATTCCTGAGTCTGCTTTGCGGAGCAACTCTTTTGGATATCGTGCCGCAACGATTCCTTCTGCCGCCATCCAAGTCATCGAGCGTGGTCCCAACTGGATCGAGGGCCTAAAAGACGTTAACTATGCTCAAGCGCACTCCGAACTGTGCTCGATAAAGGGGATTGGTCCCAAGTTAGCGGACTGCATCGCCCTGTTTGCCTTGGATCATACGGAAGCAGTTCCCGTTGATACCCATGTGTGGCAAGCGCTTTCTCGACTCTACTATCCCGAGTGGTACGGAACGTCCATTACTGACTCTCGTTATCGAGAGGTCGCCCAGTCCCTTCGGCGAAAACTAGGGCCGTTGTCGGGTTGGGCGCAGCAGTTTTTGTTCTATGAAAATATGGTCAATTGGAGAGCACGAAAAAAGACGTAGCACCCAATAAAAAAGACTCCGGCCGATAGAAAATTGAGGCAAAACCCGCGCTTACCCAGATTCTTGTCAAGGTTTTTGGTAAAAAATTCCTAAGGAAGAAATAGATAAGTTTAGCGGTCAAAACTTGCTCTTTTATCGAGGGATTCTGAAATGAATGGTCTTCCATAATGAGCCTTGTTGCGTAAGGGGGGTATAACAACACGTCGCAGCCAGGCAAGAGGAGGTTCCAAATGCGTAACTGCTCACAAAAAGTGAGTATCGCCTTGGTTTTATCAGCGGTGGCCAGCACGGCTTTCGCAAGTGGAAAGAGGCAAACAGAAATACAGGTGGAGACCCACACGACTAAGACTCGTGCCGGAATCCGATACGAGTTTAGCCGCAACCTGAGACCAGGTGCATTGGTTAAAGCTCAGGAAGGGAGCGAAGGATCTGTTAAGAAGACCTATCGCATCACTTACGTTAATGGGAAGGCCATTAGCGAGGAATTACTAAAGGAAGAGACTAAAGACGCACAGCCGACCGTATTTTATATGGGTCGGGGAGGCTTCAGGGCGGATCGTGGTTCATTCAGCCGCAAGTCGGTTTTAGACATGCTGGCGACTGCCTATGATCCCGGTCCCGGATCCAACGGATGGGGCAATCGGGGGCGCACTCGTACCGGCCGAAGGGCTATGTACGGAGAAGCGGCTGTCGATCCCAGGATCATCCCGCTAGGGTCGATCCTGTTTATTGAAGGGTATGGGTTAGCTATTGCTTCAGACACCGGAAGTGCCATCAAAGGGAAGAGAATCGATTTGTGCTATGACTCCAGGAGCGTAGCGAATAACTTTGGACGCCACAAGGTTCGCGTCCACGTACTCGGCACTCGTTGAAACTTTACGAATCTGCGACGCTAAAGGCGTTTCTTGCTCGTCACGGAATCACCGCAACCAAAGGACTTGGGCAGCACTTTCTTTGCGCTCAACGCCCCGTGGAATCTATCGCAAACGCCCTTGCCGGTTGCCTTGGCGTTTGCGAGATTGGCCCCGGGCCGGGAGTTTTGACCGCTCCCCTATCCGAACAATGCGATCGCTTGATTGCTCTTGAGCTTGATCAGCGCATGATAGATGCGCTCATCGAGTCGGCTCCGCGAGCAGATGTCCGAAAAGCGGATGCTTTGACCGTAAATCTAGACTCGATTCTTGCAGAACTTCCGGAACCTCGTGGAGTTGTCTCCAATCTGCCGTACTACATCACCGGCCCCCTTCTCACGAAGATTGCCGAGTCTCGTAAGTCGTTTTCGATTGCCGTGCTGATGATGCAAAAGGAGGTGGCGCAGAGGGTCAACGCGCGCCCGGGAAACAGCGACCGGGGCTCCTTGTCGGTCTATCTGCAGTCTCAATTTGAAATTGTAGTCGTGGCCCAAGTTGCGGCCAGCGAATTTGTTCCGCCCCCAAAAGTCGATAGCACGGTACTTAGCTTTGTTCCGAAGGACCTCGCGTTGGATCCCGACTTACATGGCGCGTTCTTCCGTCTGGTGCGTTTTGGTTTCACCCAACCCCGAAAGACACTTGCAAACAACCTCGTCGCCGCTTACAAACAGCCACGGGAGAACCTTGTCGAGATCCTGGAGGCAATTGGGCTTGAAGAGAAAGTACGGCCCCACGACCTCACGCTGGAGCAGTGGATTCTGCTTTGTCAGAGCATGAGCCTCAATCTGGCCACTTAGTCCCTGCAACCTACGAGACGACCGAGAATCAGAACATAATCAGAATTGAATCGATGCTTTTGGACAGTCCGCCTCGGTTGCCGTGCAAACGGGGAATTTCCTCAAGTCGCCAAGCCTGAGGCGCATCTTCGTGAACCCGGACATGACGCAGCCTGAGCCCCACTCGTCGACCACCGTTAAGTCTAGGGCGCGCGAACTCGGATTCGACCTCGTCGGGGTATGCGAAGCTATACCCGCGCCCCATCTGGACGCATACCGAGACTGGCTAGGCAGAGGCTTCCACGGCACAATGGACTACCTGGTTCGGCATCTGCCTCTCAAGGAGTCTCCACAACATCTATTGCCGGGCGTAAGGTCGATCATCGCGGTCGGTTTGAACTATAACCAGTCCAACCCCGTGCAACCGGGACAGCCTCGAATCGCTTCCTATGCACTCGGGCGAGATTATCATAAGGTCCTACGGAACAAGCTCAAGAAGCTGGCGCTCTTTCTCGAAAAGGAGTATCCAGGGACGAGTTGTCGAGCGTGTGTGGACTCGGCGCCTATTTTTGAACGGGACTATGCCAATCTTGCCGGATTGGGTTGGTTTGGTAAAAACACCTGCCTGATCGACTCGAAGCGCGGGAGTTGGTTCTTTATCGGACTTTTGCTGACAACCTTGAAGTTGGAAGCCGATGAACCCGCCGTCGGAGGATGTGGCTCATGCCACCGATGCGTCGACGCTTGTCCGACCGGCGCGATTATATTCGAGGGTGGGCGATGGCAGATCGATGCGAGGGCCTGTATTAGCTATCTAACGATTGAACACCACGGGGAAATCTCTCCCGAGTTGGCCGCGAAGATCGGGGATTGGACTTTCGGCTGCGACATCTGTCAGTCCGTGTGTCCATTCAACGTGCCGAGACCATCGCAACCCTTACGCGCGATTCCGACGACTGAGCCGGAGTTGTTAAAGTCCCGGGAATGGCCATCTTTGGCGGAACTTGCTCAGATCAGTGAAGCGAAGTGGGACCCATTAAGTGCCGGAACGGCAATCCGACGTACTGGAATTGAGGGTATTCGCCGAAATGCGAAGTTCAACTTGAAGAATGCCGACTAGGCCGTCTTAGCCGCCAACATGGCCCGGTCGTATCGCGCGTCTTCGTAGAGCTTGAGATACTTGGATGCGCTCTGGTCCCACGAATAGTCGCCCCTCATGCCGTTGAGCATCGTGAATCGCCAAAGATCAGGTTGAAGGTACAAGTCACGCGCTCGGGTCACTGCAGAAAGTAGCTCCATTGGCTCTTGGTTCTGATATACGATGCCATTGATTCCTTCAAAAACTGTGTCCGCCAATCCGCCGGTCGCACGAACGACTGGCACAGTTCCGTACCTCATGGCGATCATCTGTCCGAGCCCGCAAGGCTCAAATGCGCTGGGCATCATAAATGCATCGCAACCGGCATAGATTCGCTGTGCGATGGGCGCCGCAAACTGAGGAACATATCGAAAATGCTTCGGAAAGCGTTCTTGGAGCCCTCTCAGGGATTCTGTGAGGGCTAGATCCCCCTGACCCTGCACGATGAGTTGAACGGGCAAAGAGAACATGGCCTCCGCTGCCTTGAGGATCAGATCCATACCCTTCTGACTGCTCAGTCTGCTGACCACACCAAATAGGGGAGCGTTCGGAATCGGCTCCATCTTAAGCTCATCAAGCAAATATCGCCGACATTCAGTTTTGCCCTGGAGCTCATCGACGGAAAAATTCGCGGGCAGATCCGGGTCCGTCATCGGATTGAAGACGTCGGTGTCCAACCCGTTGAGGATTCCGGACAGGTAGCCCCGGTGTCCCAGATGCTCCATCAACCCCTCAAATTTGCATCCAAACTCTAATGTCTGGATCTCCTGCGCATAGTTCTTGCTGACCGTATTCACCCGATCGGCAAACACGCATCCCGCCTTCAGGAAGTTCACATTCCCCCAGGCCTCAACCTCTTCCGAGTTGAACAACCGGTGGGGTAGACCTGCTGCGTCCAGTGCCTCAATCCCAAATTCGCCCTGATATGCCAGGTTGTGAATGGTATGGACGGTGGCAACTTCTTCCCAAACGGGCCCACCCAACTCACGGATCAATAAGGGAAGAAAGCCCGTGTGCCAATCGTTGCTATGAACCACGTCGGGAATCCAGTCCAACAGCTCCATCGCGATCATCACCGCACGGCTAAAGAAAATGTGCTGCCATTCGCCCGGCTGATAAAGAGTTTGATTGTCCACCCCTTCGGTGAACCAGTCGTCGGTGCCTATGAATGCGACCGGCAAACCGTCGAGAGTGGTTCGTTTGAGAAAAGCCAGCTTGTTGCCCAGGTTTCCCATTGGGACTGAAAAATGCTCGATCTTCGTTTCAAGTGTCCACCGCGGGTCGTCCTCGATCATTCGATAGCATGGCATGATGACCCGGGCGTCGTGGCCTAGCCGACAAAGCGCCTTAGGTAGGGCGCCTGCAACATCTGCTAATCCTCCAACCTTTGCGAACGGGGCGACTTCGGCCGATACGAAAAGAATTCTCATTCGTGATCCAATGACGATAAAGTAACCATGGCGGTTCAGTGGACCTAGGACCACCCTCTATCTACGGTTCGCCATCGAACCACAACTTATGTTGACGGAAAATGCATACCATTTGTGCTATTAAAATTGCTCAGTAAACCGCTTCAATCAGTACTGCAATTGCCTCGCCGCCGCCGATGCATGTGGTCGCAATCGCGTATCGACCACCCCTTCGATGCAGTTCCAAGAGTGCGGTCAGAATCAAACGAACTCCCGTCATTCCGATCGGGTGTCCCAATGCGACCGCCCCTCCGTTCACGTTGACCCTTTCATGCGGAATCTCCACGATCTTCATAACCGCCATCGGAACGACTGCAAAGGCCTCGTTAATCTCGAAAAGGTCGATGTCCCCAACCGTCAATCCGTGCTTGGCCATCAGCCTTTGAACGGCAAAAGCAGGGGCGGTTGTAAACCACTGCGGATCCTGTGCGTGAGTCGCATATCCGACAATTCGACCGAGGGGCTTTACACCTCGACTTTCCGCCTCGACTAGGCTGGAAACGACCATGGCGGCCGCTCCATCGTCTAAAGAGCTTGCATTTCCTGCGGTGGTGACGCCGTCCTTAGCAAAAGCCGGGCGCAAGCTACCGAGTTTTGCTGGGTTGCCCTTTGCCGGCTCTTCGTCAACCGCGACGGAGATAGGGTCGCCTTTTCGCTGAGGCACTTGCACTGGCACGATCTCATCGTCGAAATAGCCCGAGATTTGGGCAGCGATAGCGCGCCGGTAGCTTTCAGCCGAATAGGCGTCAAGTTGTTCCCGCGAGAACTCAAGCTGCTTCGCCGTCGCATCGCCGCAATTCCCCATATGACAATTGTTGTACGGATCCCAGAGGCCATCGTGAATCATTGTGTCGATAAGAGTCCCGTTCCCCATTCGATACCCGCTCCGGGCCTTATCAAGGGCATAAGGAGCGTTGCTCATCGACTCCATTCCTCCAGCGACTACTATCTTGCTGTCTCCCAGGCGGATTGCCTGAGCGGCCAATACCACCGCCTTGATGCCGGAGCCGCAGACCTTGTTAATCGTCATTGCGGGAACGGAGTGAGGTATGCCTGCATGGATTGCCGCCTGTCTAGCGGGCGCTTGACCCATTCCGCCAGTCAAGACGCACCCCATGATGGTCTCATCGATGTCGTCGCCTTTGGCTTGAGAGCGCTCCAGCGCTGCCGCAATCGCCTTAGCCCCTAATTCAGGCGCCGAAAGGGAAGATAGAGACCCAAGGAACGCCCCAATCGGAGTTCGAGCCCCAGACAGAATCACCGCATCGTGCATCGACAGAGGATACCGGGGAAACCAATTACAAACCCTCATTCGACAGGATGTTCCACCTACCCGTTCTACGATCGCCGAAGGGGAATGGCCAAACCGACGAGGTCAGAAGAGGGGATCATGCCGAACCGATAGAACCCAACCACTATCACTCAGTCGAACTACGTTCATGGAGCAGCGACCTCACATGCATCCCTAACGCGATGGATTCCGTCACAATACTGATCGGAAACGGTACATGTCTATCTCCACTCAGGACACTGCTCAGCGGATCCCAAACTATCGCAATCAGGTTAAACGAGCGCTGCCCGATAACATACTTGAACCGGATTACGCCAATCTGGGGTGGTTCTTGGTGCATGGCGCAATCATTTCGGCAGGTTATTATCTGCTATACGCACACTTCAATTGGTGGCTGGCTCCAATCATCGCGTTGGCCATTGGTCACTCGTTTGCATGCATGGGTTTCTTAGCTCATGACATATGCCACGGTGGGACGATCAAGAAACTCTGGCTGCGAGATCTTCTTGCCGGATTGGGGTTTTCGCCACTCGCAATCGGTCCTTATCTCTGGCGGCGATGGCACAATGTCGATCATCACAACAACACGCAGGTGGAGGGTGTGGATCCAGATCACCTGTTTACGATTGAGGACTATAAGCACAACCCGATTCTTCGGTGGCTCTATCGAATTACGCCGCTCGCACGCAATCTGATTATCTTCAGCTCTTTCAGCTACCGAATGGACCAGCAGATGATCCGGATGCTTCTGACCTACGTGAGAAGCAGAAAGACAACCGCTGGTCAAAAGATCCTCCTGGTGGCCCAGTTCGTCGTGCCATTGACCCTTTGGGTGACTGGTTCTCTGTTGCTGGGAACTCAAGTGTTCTGGTGGGGTTATTTCGTGCCACTCCTGATCGGCAACGCGGTCGCCATATCGTATATCGCGACCAATCACTTCCTCAACCCCCTCGCTGATGACCGCGACGTTCTCGCGACTTCGCTCAGTGTGACCCTGCCGAAACCGCTTCGTTGGCTGGATCCATGGCATCAGCGATTTGGGGCTCACGTCTCGCATCACTTATTTCCAACTGCGCCGGGGAAGCACGCCCGTCAAATCGAAGCCAAGGTCGCTGAGCTTTGGCCCGACCGCTTCCACACCATGCCGATCACGACTGCCCTCAAGCTTTTATGGCAGACCCCTTGGGTATACGAAGACAAAGTCAACCTCGTCGACCCTCACCGCGAAATCCGTTCTGGAACTCTCGGACACGGGCTCGAACGCGATAGTTCAAGGTCTGGAAAGAAAAAATCAAAAGCAATGAAATGAGTAGAATTGACGATCGTTTCAGTCTGATTTATCTGTAAGACTTAGGCGTGCAACCTAGCTTTGGGTCTCGGAATTCAATGCGTGATCCTATCGGTTTGTGAGACTCACCGCGGCTGAAATGTGCAACCGGGTCCTTGTTTGTAGCGGCGAGCGTCCCATTGTAAGACTGATTCAGCTCAATTTGGAACGCGTTGGTCGTGTCGTCAACGTTGCATTTGACGGAAGCGATGCAGTGGAACTTCTCAAGGACTCACAATTCGACCGAGTAATACGAGATGCGATGATGCCTGGGATGGATGGATTTGAGGTGATAAAGTGGATTAGAAAGCATGACCATACAAAGCACTTACGAGTCTCGTTGATGATCGCTCAATCCCAACGTCAAGAGATTTATGATCGGCATCCTTGCCAGGCAGACCGGTACATTGTGAAGCCTTTCAACCCAATGGACCACCTTGCCTGGCCCCATCATTCGGCTTGAGATTCGATAGAGACCTTTGCATGCTTATCCCACAGTTCTTGAAATTAGGTCTCGCATTGGGAATTATCTATGTCGGGGCGTTCCTTTTCCGCGTTGCGAGCGACATATGGACCGGGCCAGTGACCAGGATAAAGCCCCAAATCCGATCTGTGGCCCGGCCGCTCTCCCGAGGCTGGTTCCTGCTCAATATCGCCTGGTTTGTTTGCTTCGCCGTCCTGGGTTTGTGCGCCTTTTTAAAACCCGGACTTGCGCTTCCTGCCCTTATCGGCTTTCCCATTGCGGCGGGTGTTATCTATGTGGTTCGGCGGGCCATGTTGAGGTAGTAGGGGCTTAAGGGCAGGCGTCGAAATCTCTGGGCAGGTATCGTCTTAGATAATGATCACGTCTTTGTTATTGGGGATTGCCCTGTCGACGAGCTCGAATGGGAAGATGACCACCCTACAAACGGCGCCTCCATTGGATACGAAGGCGCAGCACGACAAACGGATGTCCTGGTTTCGAGATGCTCGGTTTGGAATGTTCATCCACTGGGGTCTTTATTCGGTTCCCGCAGGGTACTGGAATGGAAAGGAAGTGCCGGGAGCTGCCGAATGGCTCAAATACGATGCTCAAGTGAAGCCGGAGGATTATGAACCCCTTCAGCAGCAGTTCAATCCTGTGAATTTCGACGCCAAAAAGTGGGTGCAAATCGCCAAGAATGCGGGAATGAAGTACATCGTGATTACTTCAAAGCACCATGAGGGATTTGGGATGTGGCCCTCAAAACTTGGGACATGGAACATCGGGCATACCCAGTTCCACCGCGATCCCCTGAAGGAACTCGCCCAGGAATGCAAGGAAGCTGGAATCCGTCTCTGTTTCTATCACTCCATCATGGATTGGCATGAACTGGACTACTTGCCCCGGCGCTCTTGGGATACCCGAGATGCGAGCCATGCGGACATGAACCGCTACGTTCAATACATGAAAGGACAGTTGAAGGAGTTGCTGACGAACTACGGCCCGATCAGCATCCTATGGTTTGACGGTCAATGGGAGGATACTTGGACCCATGAGCGCGGCAAGGATCTCTATAACTACGTTCGTAGCCTCCAACCGAACATCATCATTAACAATCGGGTTGACACCGGACGCTCGGACGGGGGGGCGACCGCTAAGGACGGCGATTTTGTCGGCGACTATGGCACGCCCGAGCAGACCATTCCTGCCAACGGCATACCCGGCCAGGATTGGGAATCGTGCATGACCATGAACGACACTTGGGGATTTAGCGGGCACGACCATAACTGGAAGTCAACGACGACGCTTATTCGTAACCTTGTCGATTGTGCTTCAAAGGGCGGCAATTATCTGTTAAACGTGGGCCCAACCTCGTTAGGCGAGATTCCGGATGCCAGCATTGAGCGATTGTCGGAGGTCGGCGAGTGGATGCACAAATACTCAGAGTCTGTTTATGGAACAACGGCAGGTCCCTTCCCCAGAGTCTTGCCATGGGGACGTGTGACGCAGAAGCCTGGAAAGCTCTACTTAAACGTTTTTGACCACTCTGCTAAATCAATCGATCTGCCCGGTCTCAAAGCCAGCATACACGGCTTGCACATCTTGGGACAATCGCCTGGTAAGCCAATCCCCTACAACATGGATGAGCTCGGAGTTCACATTCAACTTCCGACCCTGCCGGATGAGGCTTCCACCGTCCTTGTTCTTGAGATCGCCGGCAAACCAACCGTCACTCCGATGCTCCTCCAACAGGCGTCGGACGGATCGGTGCCGCTGACTGCGATCGACGCCGAAGTGACCGGAACGACCGCCCACTTTGAGCAAGACAAGAACGCAATCGGCTATTGGACGCGCCAAGAGGATGTCGTGAATTGGACCTTCGACCTAAAGAAAGCAGGCTATTTTAACGTCAAAGTCGAAGTGGCATGCGAGGATGCGTCAAAGGGTTCGAAGTTCGATGTCGTTGTGAATGACCAAAAGGTGAGTGGAACGGTACCGGCAACTGGAGGATGGAACAACTTCGTAACCCTCGACTTGGGCACGATCAAAATAGGAACCCCAGGAAAAACCACCCTGACAGTCACCCCCACAAGCTTGGCCGGCTACGCGGTAATGAACCTGAGGTCGGTAAAACTAACCCTAAACTAAACATAGCGGATTCGGGGAGTCCCGCGCCCACCGAGGAGAAATCGGTCAAGGGACTGCTAGCAAGTAAATGCTGCCTAACCTTAGCGTGCCCCCAGACGGATGCCTCGGACCCAAAGGGCGCGTGCGCCCTGAAGCGCCGAGGCTACTCTAGATGTCGCTGGCTTATTCGATTTCCGTCAATCTAATCGCGTCCACGAAGAGTGAAGGCATTGAACTACGACTCCTGCAGGAACGGGTAACGGTAGTCGGTTGGGGGCACGAAGGTCTCCTTGATTGTTCGGGCGCTTAACCACCGATAGAGATTCAGCATCGAGCCCGCCTTGTCGTTGGTGCCGCTCGCGCGAGCTCCACCGAAAGGCTGTTGGCCGACTACGGCCCCGGTTGGTTTGTCGTTGACGTAGAAATTCCCAGCCGCGTTGCGCAACCGGACCGTCGCCAGTTCTACGGCGGCGCGATCTTGGGAGATGATCGCGCCGGTTAGCGCGTAGGGCGATGTTCGATCTACCAGTTCAAGCGTCTCGGCAAACTGATCTGCCGGATAAACGTACAGGGAGAGAACCGGTCCAAAAATCTCCTCGCACATCGATACGTACTCCGGATCCTTTGCTTCGATAATCGTGGGATCGATGAAGTAACCCACACTCTTATCATATCCGCCTCCGACCAGGATTTCGGCGTTTGGGTCCGCCTTGGCATTGTCGATGTAGGCCCGGATACTGTCGAAGCTCTTCTCGTCGATGACTGCATTCACGAAGTTAGAAAAGTCTTCGACGGATCCTACCTTCATCGAGTTGACGCCCTCCACAAGTTTTGCCTTCACTGCCTCCGCCAGGTTCGAGGGAATATAGGCCCGAGACGCCGCTGAACATTTTTGCCCTTGATACTCGAAAGCCCCACGGAGGAGAGCGGTCACAACGACGTCTGGATCGGCTGACGAATGGGCGATCACAAAGTCCTTCCCGCCTGTTTCTCCCACGATTCGAGGGTAAGTGCGGTAATTTGCCATATTCTGTCCGATGGTTTTCCACATCGAGTTGAACACGCCGGTGGAACCCGTAAAATGCACACCGGCAAATTCGGGATGACTGAGACACACTTCGCCAATCGTTGGGCCGCTGACAAATACCAAATTGATGACGCCCGGCGGAAGGCCCGCTTCCAGGAGCACTTTCATGAACATGTGCGCACTATAGACAGCCGTGTTCGCAGGCTTCCACACCACTACGTTGCCGCACATAGCGGCGCTCGTGGGCAGGTTCCCGCCGATCGCCGTGAAATTGAAAGGTGTCACCGCGAGCACGAATCCCTCAAGCGCTCGATACTCTACGCGATTGTGCATACCCGGCCCGCTGACCGGCTGTTGTTTGTAGATCTCGCTGACAAAGTGGACGTTGTAACGCAGAAAGTCGATGAGTTCACACGCGCTGTCGATCTCGGCTTGAAAAGCGTTCTTGCTTTGCCCAAGCATTGTGGCCGCATTGATGTAGGGGCGGTACTTCGTCGCGAGCAAGTCTGCAGCGCGCAAAAAGATCGCCGCACGGTTCTCCCAACTCATGTTCGACCACGTGCTCCGAGCTTTCAGCGCGGCGTCGATAGCCAGCTTGGCGTGAGTCGCGTCTCCGGCATGAAAATGGCCCAGAGTGTGCGCAATCTCATGGGGTGGATGCATCGCAACCTGTCGTTCGCTCCGAACTTCCAAGCCATCGATTGTCATCGGCACGTCGATTTGTTTGCTCTTTAATTCAGTAAGAACTTCCTTGAGCCTAAGACGCTCCTTGCTTCCAGGCGCATAGCTGAGAACTGGTTCGTTAACGGGGAGAGGATAGCTGAAGTAGCCGTGATCCATGGCGTGCAGTTTACCGGCTGGCGCCTTGGACGGACTTCGCTGCACCCACTTTGGCTTAGAGCAGCTTGCGAAACGCTTTGGTAGGTAAAAACGTCGCGACGTACCTGAGGTAGGACTTCCAACGAGACGGGTCGAGCTTTATGGATGAGGCATATGCGCTGCGTCCGGCACTAGGGTTTCCATTGAGTGTTTTCACCGTGCCAAGCGCCGCTTGATTGAAAGCCCTTGCCTTCCTAATTGCGGCGGCAGGAAACCTCGGTTCGAGGCCATCCAGCCTGGTCGCAATCCACTCTCGCAGTTTTTCGTCATCCTTCCAAATCCTCTCCAACTTATGACTTGCATTCGCCCCGTGTACTCGATAGTGGGTCAATGACGCGTCGACGAAGCCAACATCGTATTTCTCGGCAATTCGAAACCACATCTCCCAGTCGCCTGAGCCGAAGTAGCTTGAGTTAAACCCGCCAAGTTGATCAAAACAGGCCCGTCGTGCGAGGGCCGCGCTGGCAATGATCTTATTCTCGTAAACCAATCCTAATAAAATGTCGCCTGTTTGAAAGCGGGGGAAGTCGAATCCAAGCGGATTACCTTCCTGCCGGTTGCCGTCGCCGTCGATGAATGTGCCGCCTGTATGCACTAATCCAACCTTCGGGTTACTGTCGAGAAGCTCGACCTGTTTTTGTAATTTCTCCGGCTCCCAGAGGTCGTCGTCGTTTAGAACTGCGATCAATTCTCCCGAAGCGGCCGCTAGGCCGACATTTAGAGTTTCGTAGGTGCCGAGGTTCTTCTCATTGAGGATGCATCGTACATCACTTTGTTTCGAAAGCCATTCGCGTGTCCCGTCGGTCGATCCGTCGTCGATCGCGATAACCTCAAAGTCCCGAAATGTCTGTGCTCGAACCCCTTCCAGGCAGGGAGGAAGGTATTTCACGTGGTTGAAACACGTCAAGAGTACAGAAACGCGCGGCATTGTGTAGAAGTAAACCCGTCCGCGTATTGACAAAATGAGATAGTGGATGGGAAAAGGGAAAAAGGGAAGCGGCCATGGCTTGTTGCTTTACGAGCGCGTCTGGAAATCGTCGACTGATCCGACAGTAACCACTTGTGCGATGGTTGCACCACGCTTTTGCCTTCGACCGGACGTCGATAACGCACAGTTGGTCGCCAATTGAATCCAGTCCCGTCTCCTCGGTTAGGGCGGCGTTACCGTTATCGTGTAATTCACGATATCCACGTCCGGTTCAATCCCGCCAAACGTATCTCCGGTTGGTTCGAAACCGCTTGAATTAGTGTAGGAGCCACTTTTGTGAAGGTCGATCTGCAGAAAGTTAGTCAGGCCATTTACCGTGCTGCTGTCTCCTAATGCATCGATCACGCGTGCGCCCGAGCCTTGATTCGCCGGTCGAGTCATCGTGAGGATGTTTACAAAGAGCCACCGAAGCGACTTTGCTTCCGCATCTGTATCCGCCAATTCGTTTGTGTAAACCGTAAACGTGAGGGATGCGGGATCGCCACCCGTCTCTGGGGTTGTGAAGTTGATTATCTGGCCTCGGGTTGCCGGGGGATATACGCCGAGGTTAACTGTGTTTGTCGGGTCATTTTGATTGGGATCTTCACTGGCCAGCGCGAAACGGTACAACGTAAACGGAAGCGAGGTCGTTGGATTCAGGGAATTGTATTCGATGAGAAAGTTCGGCGAGCCGGCCACCCGCCCATTTGGGTTGCTGCTGTTGATTACGGGCAATGGCGCAATCGAAATCGAAGGATCCTTGGCAGATGATGTGGCAATGGCGACGTCGTAAATGTAGTAATCGGAGCCGCCGCTGGAAACGGTATCCAGAATCATGTCTTTGACACTAAACGAGAAAGTAATGGCAGTAAAGTTGCCTGGACCCGAATTCGTAGGAAACTCGGCGCAGCTCCCGCAAACGTAGGCAACGCCCGTCAACTGAAGTCCCCTGAGAAGGAGCTTTCCACAGCGTCGAGGATTGAGCGACCAGTTGTGCATGAGATAACCCTAATGTCCTTAAGTCATTGAACAATTCTCCTTCATTGGACGGTTCCACATTGAGTGTTTAGTCGTAATTTTGTTTCCTGCACGAGACCGAATCGGCCCTCGCCTGGCTGAGTCATCGAAGAACAATGGGAGTCCATCGAGGTTGTGGCGCCGATTGTGGGAAGGAAACGATGGCATGCCTGGAGCGTTGGACTATCGGAGCGGAATCGACAATGGCTCTACTGACACGCTTAGCACGATGCGAATATCTCCCAATCGTGCAGTTCATGGTCTCGATTGAAACGTGCGTTGGGTCAAACTTCGCTTTGGGGCGAAGCAAGGGAAGAGATCGTCGAACGAATGGTAGCCGTTGCCCTTAAATTAGGGGGGCGTCACCGTGACCGTGTAGTTGACGATGTCAACGTCTGGATCGGTCCCGCCAAACGTATCTCCAGCGGGCTCGAAGCCGGCTGCATTCGTGTATGAGCCGCTCTTGAGAAGATTGATCGCTAAGAAGTTGTTCAGTCCGCTTACGGTGCGGCTGTCTCCCAGGCCGTCGATCACTCGAGCTCCTGAGCCTTGATTTGCGGGACGAGTCATCGTGAGAATGTTCACGTAGAGAGTCTGAAGAGCTTTTGCCTCTGCATCCGTGTCTGCGAGTTCGTTCGTGTAGACCGTAAACGTGAGAGTTGCCTGGTCGCCTCCCGTCTCTGGCGTGGTGAAGTTGATGATCTGGCCACGAGTCGTCGGCGAATAAACACCCAGATTGACCGGGTTGGTCGGGTCGTTGGGATTGGGTACCTCACTCGCCAGGGCAAAACGATAGAGCGTGAATGGTAGCGAAGTTGTAGGGTTAAGCGAATTGAACTCGATCAGGAAATTCGGCGAGCCTGCTACCCGGCCGTTGGGGTTGCTGGAGTTGATCACGGGCACGGGGGCGAGCGTGATCGCAGGATTTGGCAGCGGGGACGCTGAGATAGCTACATCGTAGATATAGTAGTTGGAACTGCCACTGGTATAGGTGTCCAGGATATTTCCCGCAACGCTAAACGAAAAAGTAATCGCAGTGAAGTTGCTTGCGCCGGAGTTTGGGGGAAACTCCGCGCAACTTCCGCATACGTACGCGACGCCAATCAGCTGAAGCACTCTTAGAGCAAACCTTCCGTATAGTAGAGAATTGAATGGCAGGATTCGCATGAAATAGCCTTTTCGTCCTTAAGTCCTTGAACAGTTCTCTCGGGAAGGACGGTTCCACATTGCGCACAAGTTTGCTTCTTTGTAACCTCCGTCATACCGATTCCGCCGTTTCTTTGGCGAATGCCGTCGTAGCGTGCCATGAGCGCAGGGGTGATTCCACGTGTTGCGTCTGGCCGCATTTTTGTCAAACGAGCGAATTCAGCTTCAAGAGTTGCCTTTTGGGCAAGAGCCGCCTTTTTCCTTTCCACGAGCTGGGCCTGTTTATCGGCAATTTGGGCATCAATCTTGGCGGCCGCTTCTTTGGCCGGGGGAAGCGTATCCCAAAGTTCTAGGATCTTCTCGTCGTTCGTGTCACGGTGTCGCTTGAGAATGACGATCTCTTTCTCAAAGTTCTCGACTTCTCGAGGGTTCACGATCGTGCCACCGTAAAGCTCTCGGTCGATCTTCTTGAGTTTGTCGGCGATTCCCTTTTGAGCCAACTCAAGGTCGGCTAGGTCGGCTGCGAGCTTTCTGGCATGTCCGCCAACCTCCGCCTCCTGCTTCTTCAATGCATCGATTTCAGACAAGATCCGCTTCCCCGGATCAAGCGCCGCCGCTCTTTGACGAATTTCAACGAGCCCGTTATCAATCCGGCTCAGCTTCCAAAGCCGCTGCAATTCTGCGGATGCCATTAATGGAGGGTACCCATTCTCGGAGCGATGGTTTTAGAGGAAAAGGGAAGGTAGCCTTATTCGAATGAGTTGTGGTGAAGATCAGGGTTGTTGTGAGCCTCAGGGCTTACCTAGGCGCAAATTTCTCAAGCTTGCCGGAGTGACGACCTTCGGTCTCCTTGCGCCTGAATGGGTCTTCGCCGGACCGTTCCAGTCTTCCGACTTTCAATTCTCGGTGCCTGCCGACAAGAAGATCCGAAGCGACTGGCTCAACTCGTTGACACAGCGTGGTGCTCGAACGGAATACAAGGGAAGGCAACTGACCAAGATAGGCATGCCTATCGGTGGTATTTGCGCAGGGGGAGTGTATATCGGAGGAGACGGAAGGCTTTGGCTTTGGGATGTCTTCAATACCAACAAGTTTGGCGTTATGCAAGATCCGGTCACCTATCGGGGCGCTCAGTTAAACGCGGGAGGCGGATCCGCGTACGTACAACCGCCCGATCAGATCCGCCCATTCGATCAAGGTTTCGAAATCCATATCGATTCTGAGCCGCCTCGTTCATTGGATCGACGAGGTTTTTCGGACATCCGTTTCGTCGGTGAGTATCCGGTGGCTCAAGTCACATATCTTGATCACCCTCGAATTGAAATCGCACTGGAGGCCTTTTCGCCATTCATTCCCCTGAATGCCGACGACAGCGGCCTGCCTGTTACCTTAATGCACTACACGTTGCACAATCGGGGTGATCAACCTTCTAATATCGAGATCGTCGGGTGGCTCCAGAACCCAGTTTGCGCCAAGAACGGCATCGAAGATACCTTCAAACAGATCAATGAGTCCCATCAAGAGCCCGGCTTGACGATGATGGTCTGTAGGGCGGAAGAGGTAAAGCCCTTGGAGGCAAAACGCTTCGACCTTCCTTTTGAGTCTTGGGAAAAAGATACCTATGAAGGCTGGACCGTCGAAGGAACCGCCTTTGGAACCGGTCCAATCCTCAAATCCAAGATTCCCGACTATCAGGGCGACGTCGGAGGTCCTGGCGACCGCGTCGTGAACTCGCATGCGACCGCGCCTGGGGCATCGACCGCTGAAAAAGACAAAGCAACCGGCAAGCTGACAAGCAGCTTGTTTACGGTTGAGCGCAACTATCTCGTGTTCTGGATCGGTGGGGGCAACCACTTGGGGAAAACGTGCCTGAACATGGTGGTTGATGGGAAGGTTGTTCGAACCGCTACCGGGCGCGATGAGAACAAGATGCACAGCGACTTCTTCAATATCAAGGAATTTGCTGGCAAGCAAGCGCACATCGAGATTGTCGACTACGAGAGCGGAGCGTGGGGAAATATCGGAGTTGGACGAATTGTCCAATCTGACAGCATTCCCAAGGTCGGCCCACTAAATGCCTTGGCTGACTTTGGCACAATGGCGATTGCAGTTCTCGAAAGCGGAACGTCGGATCCAAATTGGAAACCGAACAACGTTGGCAATGTTGCCCATCGAATCAGTCTTGCACCAGGAGAGACGGTGGAACTGACGTTCATGGTGGCATGGCACTTCCCGAATCTGCGTCTTGGGATTCCAGATGATTCTTCTGGCCGTTACTATGCAAAGAAGTATACGGACGCGGCCGATGTCGTTCGGTATGTTGCCAAGAACCATCCACGCTTGGCAAGTCAGACGCGGCTTTGGCACGATACTTGGTACGATTCCACCCTCCCCTACTGGTTTCTTGATCGGACGTTTGCCAACACGTCGACGCTCGCAACTACTACGGCCCATCGTTTCGGTACCGGACGATTTTATGCGTGGGAAGGAGTGGGATGCTGTGCAGGCACTTGCTGCCATGTGTGGCAATACGCTCAGGCAATGGGTCGGATCTTTCCCGAGTTGGAGCGAAACGTCCGGTCGACTGTAGACTACGCGATCGCATTCAATGAAAAAGACGGCGAAATTGGAAATCGGGCCGAGTTCGACAAGGGAGCGGCTGCCGACGGCCAAGCGGGGACCATCCTTCGGGTGTACCGCGAACATCAGATGTCAAAGGACTATTCGTTTCTGACCCCGCTTTGGCCTCGGGTGAAGCAGTCCATCGAATACCTGATCAGCCTAGATCCGAATGTCGAGGGCATTCTTCAGGGAGCGCAAGAGAACACGCTCGATGCGGCCTGGTTTGGTAAGATTTCATGGATCACATCCCTTTATCTTGCAGCTCTGCGCGCGGGCGAAGCCATGGCGCTGGAACTGGATGACGGAGATTTTGCCAAACGATGCCGGGGGATCTTTCAACAAGGTACCAAGAATATCGATCGCGATCTATTCAATGGCGAATACTACTATCAGACCCGCGACCCGGCCCATCCAAAGGCACTTGGGACCTACGATTGTTGCCATATCGACCAGGTAATGGGGCAGGGCTGGGCCTGGCAGGTCGGCTTGGGAAGGGTTCTGAATCGGGTGCACACCATCTCCGCCCTAAAGGCACTCTACAAGTACAATTTCACTCCAGACGTCGGGCCTTGGCGCGACGCGCACAAAGAGGGCCGATGGTATGCGATGCCTGGAGACGGCGGACTCATCATGACCACCAACCCGAAAAAGACCCCGGACGCCTTCGGTGACCCGGCAGCTTGGCAGTTCGGCTACTTCAACGAATGTATGAGTGGGTTCGAACATCAGGCTGCAAGCCACATGATTGCCGAAGGGTTGGTTCAAGAGGGACTCATCGTGACCCGCGCCATCCACGACCGTTATCGGGCCGACCTACGGAATCCTTGGAACGAAATCGAATGCTCGGACCACTATGCCCGTGCGATGGCAAGCTATGGCAGTTTTATTTCGATCTGTGGCTACGAGCATAACGGTCCCAAACAAACGATCGGTTTTTGGCCGCGTCTAAGCCCTGAGAATTTCAAAGCTCCCTTTACTTCGGCCGAGGGCTGGGGAACGTACACCCAGAAGAGGTCGCCCGAAGCTCAGCGAAGCGACATCGAAATCAAATACGGCAAACTTACCGTTCAAAGATTGTCGTTTGACATCGGTGACGCGATTGTCAAGAGAGTCAGTGCACGAATGGGAGACAAGAAGATTCCTGCCAAACTCGCGGTCGAGGGCTCAAGGGTCTTGGTCGTTCTCTATCCAGCCCAAACCATCGAAGTTGGTCAGAAGCTGTCCGTTTGGATTATGAGTGAGGCCGTGCCATAAGCCTTTCAGCATGTCTCTGTAAGATGGCATGTGAAGACATCACAGCCGAAACACGACCAACGGGTTTCTCCGCACCATGCGCTCATGGGCGATCTTGAGATTTCGAGCTTCCCTCATTCGTACTTTAAGCCACCAAGTACCGACCCGAATTGTGTTTCGTCACATGCTTAAGTTCGGTAACCTTCCACCTCGCCGAACCTGCCCAGATACGATGATGTGCCCTGTCGGCGTGTTGTTTCCTTGTCCTAAGTGGATCGCTAATGGGTGGAGCGAGTTCTGAAATATTCTCTCTGCTGCCAATGATTAGGCAATCAGGAATGGTCTCCGCGACGCAAATCGGTTAGGAACGCTCTCAAGGCCTTCATCACCGATTGGCAGCCAGACCATGTCGCGACTTTGGGGGACGCCAGTCATCACTCAGATCTCCGCGACCCCCGGCCCTCCGCGCATGATCACAGGCTTCACAATTGAAAAATCAAGGTTGAAACGACAAGTCGAGCCCAGGCGCCTTGTACATCCTTTCGAAAGTTGACGATTCGTGCGCCTTTTGTCGTCGAATGGCCGATGGTGTATTCCCAAATTAAGATCCCTTAACAGATTTCCGGCAAAAAACGTAGCGCAGAACGGCTCACACCCGTAGACTTGCATGGCTGGAAACAATTCATATGGATGCGCTTAAAAACTACTTGCGCTTAGCGGCCGCCCTTGGCGCCTCACTCATCTATCTTTCTGCTTTTGGTCAAGGTCGGGTCCTCACCCGTCGACCAGATTTAGGGAGCCAGGACCGCATCAGACCCAACGTCGACGGGCGCGAAGCTGCCATCCATTCAAGGCCCAGCAGTTTTCAGGCGGGATCGCCTTGGCCCAAATTTCATCAGAACAACCTGAATACTGGCGTTGGGCTTGGCGGCGGTTCCAATGGACTGCTGAGATGGAAACATGGGCTCGCTGGCACTCAAATCACCTCGTCTCCTGCCATTGGAGCAGATGGGACGGTCTACGTGGGTTCAACAGACAGTAACCTTTACGCGATTCATCCCGATGGAACCCAAGCTTGGGCGTTTCCCACCGGCAATAAGATCACTTCCTCGCCTGCGATCGGGGCGGATGGAACGATCTATGTCGGCTCGACCGACAACTATCTCTATGCTATTAGTCCGAGCGGTTCGCGCAACTGGCGATTTCAAACCGGGAACGCGATCGATGCGCCCCCCACGATTGGCGCTGACGGCACGATCTATGTAGGTTCCACTGACGATAACCTTTATGCCGTCTCCAGTTCCGGAGTCCAGCAATGGGAATTCTCGACGAAAGGAGCGATCAATTCGTCGCCGGCTATCGGGCCCGACGGGACAATCTATGTGACGTCGGAGGACACTACACTTTATGCGCTTAAGACGAACGGAACCCAAAAGTGGAACATGCCGATGCCCATGGCGATCGAGGCTGCGCCGGTAATTGGCTTATATGGCGAGATTTACGTAGCATGCACGGATAACAACATCTATATGGTGACCCCTCTAGGGGACCGGTGGACTGCATACAGTGGCGACAATGGATTCTGGTCCACTCCCGTCGCATCGGCTGATGGAATTCTCTACGTCGGGTGCTTGGACAACTATCTTTATGCGATCGATGAGATCCGGGGAAGACTCCTTTGGAAATTCCAAACGTCGGGTGCGATTTACTCCTCTCCCGCGATTGGCTCGGACGGCACGATATACGTTGGGTCCGACGACAAGAACATCTATGCGATTAACCCTGATGGATCGCTGAAATGGAACTATCTCACCGGTGGTACCGTGGATTCCTCTCCAGCGATTGGTGCTGATGGCGCGGTATACGTGGGTGACGGCGATGGCAATCTCTATTCAGTTGGGTCCCAAGTAAACACGGTTACCGTCAAGAGTCTGTCGATGAGTCCTGGAAGTGTTATCGGGGGTGTTACTGCGACTGGAACCGTAACCCTCTCTCAAGCCGCGCCTTCCGGCGGCGATCAAGTCTTGCTGTCAAGTGGTGACCACTCGGTGATGGTCCCGATCTTTGTGACCGTCCCGGGAGGGGCAACCAGCGTTACTTTTCCAGTGGCTACGACATTCGTGCCATCGGTAAGATCCGCCGTCATTACTGCATTGTCAGTCAGCAACTCGGTAACGGCAAACCTTGCGCTCAAACCTCCATTAAGATCGTCGCCATGGTCGAAATACCATCAGAATAACGCCAACACCGGGCTTGCCGTCGGCGGTAACGCAAATGGCGTGGTTCGGTGGACTTTCCCAATTGGAGCGGCAATTAACAGTTCCGCTGCGATTAGCACCGATGGAACAATTTACGTCGCCGCATGGGACTTCAGACTTTATGCACTGAATTCGGATGGCACAAAGAAGTGGAGGTTTCTCACCGGTAGCAACATCTTCTCAACACCTGCAATCGGTTCAGACGGCACGATTTATGTGTCGTCCCAAGACGGGAACCTTTATGCGTTGAATCCTGACGGTACGGTGAAATGGCAGTGTCCAACCAGTGGTGGACAGACGGTTTCCTCTCCCGCGATCGGTTCCGATGGAACCATATACGTCGGCGCCACGACAACCCTTTATGCAATCAGTTCGACAGGAAGCCAGAAATGGGCCTATGCGACTGGCGGCAACATTGAATCGTCGCCCGCAATCGGAGCTGACGGGACGATCTACGTCGGATCGGACGACGAAAATCTCTATGCCCTCAATCCCGGAGGGAAGCTGAGTTGGAAGTTTACGACCACCGGACAGGTGAAGTCTTCTCCCGCCATCGATGCCAGCGGACTCGTTTACTTCGGTTCAGGAAATGGCTATCTCTATGTCCTCAATTCGAATGGTACGCAGAATTGGAGTTTGTTGGTTGGCGGTCAGCCTAGTTCTCCCGCATTTGGTCCAGACGGCTCCATTTACCTTACCAACGGTGGGTCCAACGTCTATGCGATATCGTCGACTGGTACCCAAGAATGGACGTACTCCTTGGGAAATACGGACTTTCCAAGCAATCCGGTGGTAGGAGCGGACGGAACGATTTACGTCGGAGCGATATTCGGTGCCATGACCGCACTCAATCCTGATGGCACTCAGCAATGGATGATTCAGCCTTCAGGTGGATCCTATAGCGATGCGTCGGTCGGCGCCGATGGTGTGGTTTACTTTTGGGGAACGGACGGTAATTTTTACGCTATAGGGACAGAAGTTACGACGATTCCTGTATCCGCGCTCACTCTCAATCCAAACTGGGTCGTTGGTGGCGCCAACTCAGTGGGTACCGTTACTTTGACTGAGGCGGCTCCGTCAGGAGGAGACGTCGTTTTCCTCAATAGTTCCAGTCCTCTTGCCACGGTGCCCGCCTACGTCTACGTTCAGGGTGGAGCAAAGTCGGCGAACTTCACGATCAAAACGACGAAGGTGGCTACCGTGACTCCCGTGGTTATTGCTGCGACGTCCGGATCGGTAACCCTGAACAGCACATTGAACCTGACTCCGCCGATACCGGTCAGCTTAACCGCATCGCCGAATCCAGTCGCCGGCGGACTCACGTCCGTTGGGACCGTGCAACTGAGCACATTTGTTCCTGGCGACGTGACGGTCACCCTGTCCTCAAATAACTCCAACGTCATTCCCCCGGCAACCGTGATCGTTCCCAACGGGCAGTATCAGGCGACGTTTACGATTAATACCAATACGGTGGGAGCCATTACAAACGGGACCATTAAGGCAACCGTGGCCCAGACTTCCGTCACCACTGTCTTACAGGTCTTGCCGCCATACCCTATTCGACTTACGCTCGCACCAAATGTCCTCTTGGGAGGAACGTCCTCTACTGGTACCGTGACACTCAACGTGGCTGCGCCAAATGGTGGTCTCGTCGTCAATCTTGCGTCGAACAATTCCAATACTGTCCCGCCGACGAATGTCACTGTCGCTGCGGGGGCAACCTCAGCGACTTTCACCGTCGCTACGTCTCCAGTTTCGAGCGTGACCCCTACATCAGTTTCAGCAACCGTGGGAAGCACGTCAGTGAGTGCAAATCTGACAATCAATCCCGCAACCATAAGCAGCATCACGGTGGCGCCGACAACCGTGACC
>Ga0302320_10001043_pt1 | contig 66479 bp, 62 predicted proteins | sample Bog_T0_3_FD_202130 | JGI IMG/M metagenome (GOLD analysis project Ga0302320, IMG submission 202130) | Peat permafrost microbial communities from Stordalen Mire near Abisko, Sweden - Bog_T0_3 | ecosystem: Environmental > Terrestrial > Soil > Wetlands > Peat | place: Sweden: Abisko, Stordalen Mire...
CAGGCGCTCGAGGACTCCAGGGAGAAGGAGCAGCGGATCCGACGGAAGCGCGTCCTCGAAGGCCAGCGCGGAGGGCGTCGCCAGAAACTGGCCAAGGCGACCGGCCGCGTCGGCGGCGAGCCAATCGGCAAACGGACGTTCGCCGCCGCCGGCGGCCGTCCAGGCGGCACGGCGCTCCCGCAGCCACTGCGGAAAGAGCAGGACCAAGCGCCGAGCAAAGACCGCCCGGCCCAGGGCGTCGGGGGGGGCCGACTCGTCCAGCGCCAGCGCTTGGGCGAAGGACGGTTCCCGCGCCAGGTCGGCGGCGAAGCGGCGGGCCGCCGCCGCCGGGGCCGGAGCGCCGGCCGGGTCGGTGAGCAGAAACAGCATCACCCGCGCTTCGGCGTCGCTGGCCAGCGCGCGCACGACCCCGAGCTCCGGGGAGCGCTCCGCGGCCGGCAGGAGGTCGAGGACGTCGGTGGAGATCTTCCGCGCAAAATCGAGGTGGGCGAGCCACGCGGCGCCCAGCAGCGCCGCGGCGCCGAGCGCGGTCGCACCCAGCCAAGGACGGCGGCGGGGCGGCGGGGCGGCGGGCATGGCCTAGCGGAAATAACGGCGGAGTTCCTCCGCGGTGAACGGGCGGCCTGGCCGCGGGCGCTCGAGGAGGATCTCCACCCGCTGTTTGGCCGAGCGGCGGAGCTCGATCCGGCGCACCGCGTCGGCCTCTCCCTCGACCGTGATCTGGCCGAGGGTGCGCCGGAGGTCCGGATCCCGCGGCACCAGGACGAGCGTCCAAGTCCCCTCCGCGCGCCGCCCGGACAGCTCGAAGGCGGGCGCGAGCGCGGCCAGGTCCAGGCGCAGCACCTGCAGCAGCGCGAAGTCGGCGGCGAGCGCGCGCGGGTCCGCCGGCGGCACGCGCTCGCCCGAGGCCGATCGCAGAAGCACGCCGCCGCGGTCGATGATCGTGATCTGCTCGTCCGGGGCCAGGTAGTGGAGGCTCAGTCCGTGCTCCGCCGAAACGCGCGCCTCGCCGCGCAGGATCGTGGGCGCCGCCCTGAAGGGAAACCAGCGCCGTTCCGTGAAATCGGCCGTGACGCCCGCCTGCCGGCGCAGGCCGGCGGCCAGGGCCGCCCAGGCCAGGTCGTCCGGCGCCAGGCGGCTAGCCGGGGCGGGCTCGGGCTGCCCGGATTGGGCCGGGGCGGCGGCCGCGAGGAGCCCGGCAAGAATCAAAGCGCACACCCGGCGGATCATCGGGGCTCTTCGCCGGCGCCGGCGGAGGCAAGGTCTCCCTCCGGCGCACGCCGGAAGCGGCGCCGGAGCACGGCCGGCCAGCGCAGCAGCAGCAGTTCGAGGATCAGCCGGGCGTGCATGCCGATGAGCGTGAGGTTGTCGCGCAGGTAGTGAAAGTGCGAAACGCCGCCCTCGGCCCGGGTGAAATAGCGGACCGGCGAGGGCCGGTTGATCGGCTCGACGCCCGCCCAGAAGAGCCGGACCGCCGCCTCGGTGTCGAAATCATAGCGCCGCCCGGAGCGCCGCGGGCCGAGGGCGGCCAGCAGGGGGCCGACCGGGTACACCCGGAAGCCGTAGAGCGGATCGCCGATCCGGGGGCCGAGCGTCTCCAGATGGGTGAGGCCCACGCTCAACTTCCGGCCATAGAGCCGCGCCAGGGGCACGTCCCGGCCGAATACCGGGCGGCCGAGGATCATCGCGGCCGGATGCCGCCGGGACTCGTCCATGAACTCCGCGATCGTCGCCGCCGGGTGCTGGCCGTCGGCGTCCATCACCAGCGCATGGGTGAAGCCGCGGTCGCGGGCGAGCGCCAGGCCCGCGAGCACCGCGGCCCCCTTGCCGGAGTTGCGCGCCAGCGCCAGGACGGAAAGTCCGGGCTCGCTCCGGGCCAGTTCCCGGAGGATCCGCTCGCTGCCATCGGTGCTGCCGTCCACGACCACGAGGACCGGCCGCCACTGGCGGAGCACTTCGGCGATCACCGCGGCCAGGCGCGGACCGGTGTTGTAACTGGGCAGGAGAACCAGATGGCTGGGGGAAGCGTCCACGGATCGGCCCGGCATGCGCGGCTCAAGGCCGGACCGGCAGCCGGGCCGCAGCTTCCAGACAGGCCCGGGAAGCCGGGGTGCCCGCCGATTGCCGAAACCAGGCCTCGATTTCGCCGATAACTCCGGAGGGGTCCGCTCCGGGCGGCGGCAGGCACGGCCCCAAGGAGACCGTCACCGAAGCCGGCAAACGCGGCGCGCGCCACCAGGGGCGGCCCTTGACCAGCAGATCGCTGTCGCAGGTGATGAGCACGAGCTGGATCGGCGCCTGCGCCACCCGGGCGATGACCGCAAATCCGGGTTTGAAGGGGTTGAGGACGCCGGCGCGGGTGCGCGTGCCTTCGGGGAAGACCAGGAGCGTCTGGCCGGAAGCCACCTTGGCCGCGGCCTCGCGCAGCAGATGATGGCCGCGGTCGCTCGGCAGGTAGCCCGCGCAGCGGGCGGTGATGCCGAACAGGGGCGAATGGCCAAGGTTCGGCTTGTAGATGCAGAGCGCCTCCGGCAGGCGGGCGAGCAGCCAGCCGATGTCCAGCATCCCCGGATGATTCGCGGCCACGACCAGGCCCCGCCGGGCCGGCCAGCGCGCAAAGCCCTCGTAGCGGACGGAGACCAGGCCGGCGAGCGAAAGGCATCGGACAAAGAGCGCAAAATCCAGGTGTACAAGGTGTTGAAAAATTCGTTCCCGGCCGGCCAGACCCGGCAGCCAGCCAAAAAGCAAGCAGAAGAGGTTCAGGCCGGAGGACAGCACCGCAAACAGGGCGAGCGACGCGTAGTACGCGATGAACTGGTGGGCTTTGGGCATGTCCCGAACAGGGGGAAGACGCGGTTAGCGGCCGGGAGGGTTCGGCGCTACGGGATTGAGCGGAAGGAAATTGAACCACAGGTAGGGGTGTTGTCGAACCAAGCCTTCCAAATGGGTGAGCACCGCCTGGAAGTGCTCGCGGGCCCGCTGGAGGTTGGCGGCGCGGCGGAGCGCCGGGTCCGGGGCGAAGGTCGGGGAGGAATGGAGCACGGTGTCGTCGCGGGTGCGGCCCGGCAGCCCGAGGCAGAAGATCACCGGCCGCTCGAACAGCACGGCGAGGTGGTAGATGGTGAAGGGAAACAGCCGCCGCGCGCCCAGGAATTCGAAGGCCTCGGTCTTGGCCGTGAACTCGAGCCGGTCGCATTGCATCGCCAGCGAGCCGCCGGAGGCGACCGCGTCCTTGAGGGCGAAGAGCAGGTTCTCGGGCTGATTCACCCAGATGAAGGTGACCCATTCCCCAAACAGGCGGCCGAGCTGGGCGGAATCGGCGGCGTTGCCGATCTGCAGGCGGACCATGAACACGCGGCGGCGGAAGTGGCCGCCGAGCAGGTAGCCCAGGAGGTCCGACCGGCCGAAATGGAAACTGCCGAAGAAAGCCGGCTGCTGCGATTCCATCAGCGCCGCAAAGCCGCCCGCCTGCGTCGGTTCGATTTGCCCCTGGTGGGGCACGCCGCGCGCGACGCGCAACTTGAGGAGCAGAAAATCCGCATAGGCGTAGAAGTGCCGCCACAAGTCGACCAGCCCCGGCGGGCGGCCCAGGGCGACGGCGAGATAATCGCGGGAGTTGCACCGCTGCTCGGGCATGCACGCGACCGCCAGGGCGACCCCGATGCCCACGAGAATCCGGAAAAGGGGCCAGGGCAAAAGGCGCTCCGCGCCCTGCAAGAACGCGAAGCCCCAGCTCGGGCCGGGATTGCGCATCAGCTGGCGCGAGGTCTTCACGTCCAGGCGACGCTCCATTCGCCGCCCGCGCCGGTCCAGCGCAGCTCCCGGCGCTCGGCGAGGGCCGCCGCAAACCCGGCCAGCGGCGGGCAGGCGGCCTCGGGCGCCAGGCCGTCCGGCCGGAAGCGGACGCGCCCGCGGGCCTCCCCCGGCTCCCGGGTCAGGACCAGGCCGAACGCGAACGCCCGGTCGCTGGCCATCCCGCGCTCCAGCAGCCAGGTGCCGCGCTCCTCGCCGCCGGCGAGCACGACGCGGGGCGCCGGCTCCAAGAGCGCGGCGAGCAAGGCGGATTCGACGAGCCGCTGGCGGCCGGTCAGCGGCCAGAACCGGCGGATCGGCTGCTGGCGGCCGATCAGGATCTGCTGGATCGCGCTCGGGTGGATCGAGGTCTGGAAGAGCAGCGGGCTGGCCGCCGGAAAGCTCGTCAGAAAATCCTCCAGCGCGCGGGTCTCCGCGAACGAGGTGGCGTAGACGACCGCGTCCTCCGCCCCGATCGGGACCTCGGCCAGCGCGGCGCCGGTCAGCAGGCCCAGGTGGGTCATGCGCCGCAGGGCCAGGCGCGGAAACTTCTCCCGCAGCCGCACGCGGGCCTCCGCGGCGGTTTCCGCCGCGTCCGGGAATTCGGTCCCGACGAACTGGATGTGGCGCTCAAGCATGGCAGAGCAGCAGGGCGGCGTGCGCCCCGCCGAAGGCGTTGCTGGCGATCACGACCCCCTGGAAGCCGGCGGTCGGGAACGGCGCGAGCGCGACCGTCTCGGTGAAGCAAGGCGCCGCGCTGCCGATCGTGCCGGGGGCCTGGCCGGACCGGACGGCCTCGATCGTCAGCACCAATTCGACCAGCCCGCAGCTGCCGAGGGTATGCCCGAGGCTGCCCTTCCATGAGACCAGCGGGGCGCCGGGCAGCGCCCGGGCGTAGGCCTCGGCCTCGAGCCGGCCGGTCTCCAGCGTGCCCGTGCCGTGGCCCTTGACCCACAGGCGGCGCCCTTCCCCGGCGGCGGCGAGCGCACCCGCGCAGACGGCGAAGCCCGCGCCGTCGGCCTGGTTGCCGGTGAAGCTCTGCATTTCGTTGTGCAGGGTCTGCGCTTCGATCCGAAAGGGGGCCTCCTCGCGGGAGAGGACCGCGAAGGCGGCGCCGTCGCCCAGGCCGATCGAACCGGTCGCGCGCGCCGCATAAGGGGCCGGCATCCCGGAATTGAGGATCTTCAGGCTGTGGAATCCTCCGGCCACAAACGGGCTGACGAAATCGAAGGTGAACGCCAGCACCCGGTCGGCCAGGCCCGCCTGGAGCAGGCGGCTGCCCTGCAGCAGCCCGAGGTGCGCGGAGACACAGGCGTGGGAAAGGACATGCACCTGGGGGCCCCAGCCGAATTCCCGCTGGAGCAATTCCACGCAGGCAAACGGCGCGCCGTGCGCGAGGTGGGCGGGGTTGCGGTCGCCAAGGTGGGCGTAGAGGCTGCCCACCCCGAAATTGCTGCTCGTGACGACGACCGGCCAGCGCGCCGAGCCCCAAGGGCCTTCCGGAATGCCGGCCGCCAGGGCCCGCAGCGCCGGCAGCCAGCGCGGCGGCAGGCTCTCCGCCATCGCCGGCGAACCCAGCAGCGCCAGGGGGACGCAGTCGCCGCCGTCCGATCCCAGGACGGGGGTGGGCCGCAGCGCGCAGGCGCCGGCCAGCAGGGCCGCGTGGGTCGCCCGGGCGTCGCCGAACGCCGTGACGCAGCCGCAGTCCCGAATGCCCGTGGGCAAGGATTCCGCAAGCGGGCTCATGCGGCCGCGCGCTCAGCCGGGACCGCCGGATTGACGGGCCCGGATGAAAGCCGCCAGCCCGGCCACGCTCGAGAGGGCCGTGCGCGACTCCTCGCTGCTGCTGATCTTGATGCCAAACTCCTTCTCGAGCCGGACCACCAATTCGAGGGCGTCCACCGAATCCAGGCCGAAGCGGGTGGAGCCGAACAGGGGTTCGTCATCGGGAATGTCTTCCGGACGGATATCATCGAGCCGGAGGGTTTCAACCAGCAGGGTTTTGAGTCGCGCAATAAGGGGATCCGACATGCGGAGGTTAGGTGAAGGGACAGAACGATGGACCGCAATCTCTGGCTAAGGAGCCGGCCGGGGTTCCCCGGCCCAGCCGCTAGCCCGGCGGCACGGGATCCGATCCGGCGGCTTTCACCGCGACATACTCGCTGAAAAGCCCCAGCAGCCGCACGCGCTCGGCCCGCTCCAAGCCCGCGCCCCGCAGGGCTGCGACAACCGTCGCCGGCGGCACGCAGGCGTCCATCGTCTCCCAGAAGTACACCATCATGTCCCGGGCGGCCCGGCTGCCGGTCAGAATCCGGGTGAGGAAAGGATAGATCTTCCCGAAATAGAGCCAAAAGAAGAAGGCGCCGACCCGGTTGGCCGGCTTGGTGACCTCGAGGATCAGCAGCTTGCCGCCGGGCTTGAGCACCCGCCGGCACTCGCGGAAAGTCTCCTCCAGGCTGGTGACGTGCCGCAGCGCGTAGCCCATCGTCAGAAAGTCGAAGGAATCGTCCGGAAACGGGATGGCTTCGGCCCGGCCGAGGACAAAGGTCGCGGACAGCTTTTTTTTCGCCACCGCCAGCATGCCTTCGCTGGGATCAAGGCAGACGATATCCTGGGCTCCGCCCAGGATCCTTGCCGCCTCGGCCGCCACCAGCCCGGTGCCGCAGGCCACGTCCAGGAGCCGGTGCCCGGGCTTAAGGCCGTGGCGCCGCAGCGTCCAGCGGCGGTAGGACGAGCCGGTGCGCAGGAAGCCCCAGTCCACGATCGCATCGTAATGGGACGCTCCGGCGTCGAAGAGCCCGTTCACGAAAGCCGGCTTGTCTTCCGTGCCGGCGTAATGGCTGGTCAGGGGAGGGTGCGGGCCCATGCGACTGCTTTGGCCCCGGCGATTCCATATGGCGAGCCGAAACACGCCGGCGTCCGCTCGGCAGCGCAGCCGAAGGGATCCGCGTTGCATTTTGCAATCGGGGCGGCGGGGCCGGGGTGGCTCTGCGGAGCGCCGGACGGGAACCGCCGGGGGCACGGCTGGGTCCATGCTCCATGCACCCGACCTTCTTTCCCCGCCTTCCGGCATTCGCGGCGGGAGCATTCGTCGCGGCGATCCTTGGGAGCGGGCTCCCCCTCCCCGCCCGCGCCGCAACGTTTCCGCCGCTCAACGAGCCCGCCACCCAGGAGTCGCATCCCGGTAAATTTGTCTGGGCGGAGCTTTTCACCGGCGATTCGGCGGCGGCGGCGAAGTTCTACACGGGAGTCGTCGGCTGGACCGCTTCCACGATCAAGCAACACGGCATCACCTACACCGTTTTCCAGAATGGGGTCCATCCGGTCGCCGGCCTGCGCCAGCGCGAATCGGGGGCGGCCCCGCGCGCTTCCCGCTGGATCGGCTACATCGCCGTCCCGGATCTGGCCGCCGCGCTGCAGAGTGCCAAGCAGGCCGGCGCGACGGTCCGCGCGCCGGCCCGCGAGTTTCCCCGGCTCGGCCGACAGGCGATCATCACCGACCCGGAAGGCGCGCCCGTCGGCCTCATCCAATCGAGTTCCGGCGACAGCGCCGATGTCGAGCCGGCGGTCGGCGACTGGAATTGGTTTCACCTGCTGGTGCAGGACCCCAAGAGCTCCGCCGATTTCTACCGGAAGGTTTTTGCGTATGAGGTGGTGCCCGACGACCGGCCCGGCAAATCCCAGGAGCTGCTGCTTGCTTCCGGCCCATTCAATCGCGCCGGCGTCTCCACCTTTCCCGAGTCCTGGGACGCGCGCGCCGGCTGGCTCGCCGTGATCCGGGTCGCCGACCTCGATGCCGCGCTTGCCCGGGTGCCGCAACTGGGAGGCGACGTCGTCGTCCCAGCCCATGAAGCGGCCCTCGGCAGCCGTTCGGCGATCGTCACCGACCCGACGGGCGGCGCCGTCGGCCTGGTGGAATACGCAGCCAACGCCAACCCCGCAAACCGGCCATGAAAAAACCTCTCTTGATACTTTTCGGCGCCCTCGCGCTCTCCTCGCCTCTCGTTGTCCTCACCGGCTGCGTCGGCGAGGTGGACGGCGGCTATTACGATGGAGGCCCTTGGTACCACGACGGCCCCTGGATGGACGGCTGGGGCTGGCGCCACGAACCGAGAGTGTACGGAGGATTTGCCGTTCACCCGCCTGGCTTCCGTCGGCGCTGACCCACCGGCATGCCCGCCCGGCCGGCCCAGGTCCCGCATCAGGGTGAGCTTCCGGAGCGGGCGGCCTGCAGCCGCGCCGCCCGCGCGAAGTGCTCCTGCGCCTCGGCGTGGCGTCCGATCGCCGCCAGGGCGAGGCCGAGATTGCGATCCGCCTCGGAGTAGCCGGGCTGCAGCCGCAAGGCCTGCTCGAATTGGGGAACCGCCTCGGCCGGCCGGCCGAGCCGGTACAAGATCGAGCCGATGTTGTTGTGCGCCTCCGCGTAGCCGGGCTTGAGCCGCACCGCCCGATCGAACTGCGCCAGGGCCTCCGATAGCAGTCCCAGTTCGGAAAGGCCCACACCCAGGTTGTTGCAGCCCTCGGCATACCCGGGCCGCAGCTGCAAGGCCGCTTCAAACTGGGCGATCGCTTCTTCGGTCCGGCCCTCGCCTTCGAGCAGCAGCCCAAGATTGGTGTGGGCCATCCAGCAGGCGGGATTGCGCGCCAGCAGGGCGCGATAGAATGTGCGCGGGTCCCGGTAAACCCAGCACTGCCGCCAGGTCAGCAAGCCCAGCAGGCCGAGCGCGGCGCCGGCGAGCAGGCTCTTGCCCGGGCGCCATCGTCCGGTCTCCCCGCGTCCTTCGCCAATCCGGGCCCACGCGGCTCCGGCGAGCGGCGCCACCGCCAAAATCGCCAGGTACTGCCAATGGTCGGCGACAAAGGAGAAAATAAACGCGTAGACGTTCAGGAAGCCCAGGACCGGAAACAGCGCGCCCACGAAGAGCAGCCAGGCCGCCAGCGGCGCGCGGGTGCGGGCGCGGACCGCCCACAGCCCGGCCGTCAGCGCCAGCGCGCCGAGGGGAAACAGGTACTGCCACCCCGAACGGGGGTCGATCTGCCAGCGCGGATAGATGAAGACGAGGTCGGCCGGCCACAGGAGCTTGGCCAAGTAGAACCAGACCGCCCTGCCGGCGATCAGGGCCCGGGCAACGGGGGAAAAGGCAAAATCGGTCCCCTGCGCGCCGACGACGCTGCGCTCCACCCAGCCGGCAAAGAGGCCGACCGCGGCGCCAATCGCGAACCAGGGCACCAGCGGCAAGAGATCGCGCCTCCAGGACAAGCGCCCGCGTTGCCACCAGAAGACGACAAGGAGCGCCGCCGGGAGCGTCGCGGTCAGACTCTTGGTAAGAAGCGCCAGGGTGAAGAGCCCGAACGCGGTCGCGTACGACCCCCAGCGCCGGTTTTGGTCGAAGCCGAGGTAGGTCAGGGCGGCCAGCAGGTAAAAGACCGTCGACAGCGTGTTCTTCTGTTCTGAAATCCAGGCCACCGACTCGACGCAGACCGGATGCAGCGCAAAGAGCGCTCCGGCCAGCCAGGCGCCCCGGACCGATAGCCGGCGCAGGATAAGGACGAGCAGGCAGGCCGAGCCGGCATGGAGCAGGATGTTGACCGCGTGGTAGCCCGACGGCGCACCACCCCAGAGCCGGTGCTCGAGCCAGAACGCGCTGTGCAGGACCGGGCAATACTGCAGCGTCGCGCCGACCTTGAACCAGATGAGCCGCAGGCCGGCGACCGGACGCAGGGCGGGGGCCGTCACATAGTCGAGGTCGTTCCAGACAAAGCCGGCGGCCAGGGCCGGCAGATAAGCCAGCGCCGTCAAGCCGAAGAGCAGGAGCGCTCCGGGCCAGGCCGGGCGGATGGGGGCGGGCGTCGAGGCCATGTCAGGTGCGGCGTCCCATGCGCCGCCGATTGGGGACCAATCGACCCGCCGGTTCAAGGCCGTTGACCGGCCGCATCGAGAGCGGCGGCGCCTGGCCCGACGCCGGCCGGGCCCCGTAAGGCGGCCCGCTGGCCCGGTCAAGAGGCCCGATCGATTGCGACAATGCTCGGCTGGCCGGAAGAGGCGGCGGTGAAGACAACCCGCGTAAAATGGTCGCCAGCGCACCTCCGTGGCCCCCGTCTTCGGCGTCGGGGGCCTTCCCGGAGACGTGATTAGCTGAAAATCTGACTGCGGTTGAAGCGCCACCAGGCGAGCGCGAGCAGGCTGGCGGCGATCGCGACCAGCATGGCGATGGTGGGCAGCAACGTTTCGAGCGGGGCGTGTTCCCAAAGGACCTGCCGAAATCCCAGGGTCGACCAATAGACCAGCGTGAACCGGCTCAGGTGTTGGAGGAACGGCGGCAGGATGCTGACCGGAAACCAAGCTCCGCCGAGCGCGCTCATCAGGAGAATGCAGAACGTCGAAAGGCCGCGGGCCATCTCCAAGGTGTGGGCCAGGGAGGCCAGGAGCATCCCAAACGCGGAACAGGCGGCGGCCGCGCAGACGCAGACTAGGGCGAGCGCCGGGAGATATGGCAGGATTTCGAGGCCGAAGAGGATCCGGCCCGCCGCGAAGAGCACCACCAGCTGGAGCAAACCCAGGCCGCACCCGTAGACAAACTTGCTCCACAGGATCGCCGAACGCGGAACCGGCCCGGAGAGGATCCGCTGGAAGAGGCCCAGGTCCTTCTCCTGAAAGAGCGAGTTGGCCGACCAGACGAGGACGAAGAGTAGGAACTGCATTGCCCATCCGCCCACTAGCTGACCGGCCGTCGGCGTAGTGCGGTTCACTCCGTTGATCTGCCCGAACAGGATGATCATGGTGAGCGGGATGAGAAAGGCGAAAACCATCGCCCCGCGGTCGCGGCGGAAATGGGCGAAGTCTTTGCGGAGCAGGATAAGGATCGGGCTCATGGTCGGGCGGAGGGCGAGGGGTTATTCGCGCAGGTTTTTGCCGGTCAGGTGGAGAAACACCGTCTCCAGGCTCGGGCGGGCGCAGGCGAAGAGCCGGGACGGAAGCGCCCGGCGCTCCGCCGCCAGGTAAAAGGCGCTCAGCGGAAAGCCGGCGGGCGGACGGAAGCGGTGCAGGCCCTCCTCGGTCGCCAATTGGCCCAAACCAGCCAGGTCGGCGCACAGACCCGCCGTCGCCGCCGTCGCGGGGAAGCGGATCTCCTCCTCGAAGGGCAGCCTTTCCAGCAGTTCGTCCTGCGTGCCGAGGGCCAGGATCTTCCCATGATCGATGATGCCAATCCGCGAGCAGAGCCGCGAGGCCTCCTCTAGATAATGGGTGGAGTAGATGATCGTCATGCCTTCGCGGTTCAAGCGCCGCAGAAGTTCGAAGATTTCGTGGCGGGAATGCGGATCGACGCCGACGGTGGGCTCGTCGCAGAGGAGGAGCCGCGGCCGGTGCAGGAGGGCGGCTGCCAGATTGAGCCGCCGCATCAGGCCGCCCGAGAACGTCCGCACCAGCGAGTCGCGCCGCTCGAAAAGCTGCACGGCCTGGAGCAATTCGGCGGCCCGCGCGCGCGTGGCCGTCCGGGCCAGGCCATAGAGGCCGCCGAAGATCTCCAGGTTTTCCGCCGCGGTCAGATCCGGATAGAGCGCCAGCCCCTGCGGAACCAGGCCAAGCTCGCGGCGCGCCCGCGCGTCGGCCGCCGGGCGTTCCCCGATCCTCGCCTCGCCGGCATCCGGCGACAGGAGCCCGGCGAGCAGCGACAGGATGGTGGTCTTGCCCGCTCCGTTCGGCCCGAGCAGGCCGAAGAACTCGCCCGGCAAAATCTCGAGCGTGACGCCGTCGAGCGCGGTCACAGCCCCATAGCGTTTGACGGCCGAGAGCAGGGAAAGCGCCGCCGACGGGCCACTCATTCGGAACGATCGGCGCGGAGAGCTGGTTGCAAATGCGGCAGGGGCTTCCATGCACCCAGCGTACCAGAGCGCGCCGGCCCGCCGCCTGTGCCGGTCGCCATGCCCCGGACCATGACCTTTGGCGGCGAACCCGCTAGAGCAGGCCCAAGTCCCGGGCCCGCAGCGCCGCCTGGGTCCGGTCCAGCACCTGCAGTTTTCCTAAAACCTGGCTCATGTGATTTTTAACCGTCCCCTCGGAAATCGCGAGCTTGCGGCCGATCTCCTTGTTGCTCATCCCCTCGGCCAGACAGCGGAGCACGTCCCGCTCTCGGGCCGAAAGCGGCTCGAGCAGACTGGCGGTCGGGATCGGAGCCGGCCGCGGGGCCGTCCGGGCAAACTCCGCGACCAGCTTGGCGGCGACCGAGGGCTGGAGCCAGGTCTCGCCGCGCGCGGCGAGCCGGATCGCCTCGCCCAGCTTTTCCGACGAGGCGTCCTTGAGCAGGAAGCCGGCCGCCCCGGCTCGAAGCGCGGAGAAGACCTCCTCGTCTTCCTCGAAGGTGGTCAGGACGATCACCCGGACGTCCGGCGCCTGCGCCTTGAGTCGGCGCGTTGCCTCCGCGCCGCCGAGCACCGGCATGCGCAGATCCATGAGGACGACGTCGGGCGCCAGGCGCAAGGTCGACTCGACCGCCTCGACCCCATCGCCGGCTTCGCCCACGACCTCGAAATCCGCCTGCTGGCTGAGGACCAGGCGCAGGCCCTCGCGGAACATGGCCTGGTCGTCGACCAGCAGCAATCGGAGCTTACTCACGCGGGAACCTCCACCTGGAGGCGAAACCCGCCGCCGGCCGGACGTTCGGTCACCACGCGGCCGCCGAGGGCGGCAAACCGCTCGCGCAGCCCCGCCAAGCCGTGGCCGTCGCCCTCGCCGTTCCCGCCCCGGCCATCGTCGGTGACGCCGACCGAGACCCGCCTTGCCTCCCGGTAGTCGAGCGTCACCAGGGCGGCTTTGGCCCGCGCATGCTTGCGGACGTTGGTGAGCCCCTCCTGGGCCGCGCGGAAGAGGGCATGCTCCGCCTCCGGCGCGATCGGCCGCGGCGGCCCGAGAATCTCGAGCGAAACCGCGGCGCCCCAGCCGTCGGTCGCCGCGGTCAAGTCGCGCAGGCTCGCGGCCAGCGGAGCCGGGGACCGGTCGGCCTGCAGGGCGCCCACCGAGCGGCGGACCTCGGCCAGCGCCTCGTGCGCGAGTCCCTGGGCCTTGGCGATCGCATCGAGAGCCCGGGCGGGATCGGCCGCATGGATCGCCCGGGCCGCCTGGAGCTGCACATGGATCGTCGTCAGGAAGTGCCCCAGGCTGTCGTGGATCTCGCGGGCAAGCCGATTGCGTTCCCGGACGACCGCGAGCTGCTCGACTTCGGCGGAAAGCGCTTCGGCGGCATGGCGCGCCGCCTTTTCCCGGAGGGCCATTTGGGTGAAAATGACGACAAACCCGAAGGCCGGCAGCATCGAGATCGAATTGGGAACCAAGGAGCCGATTCCGTAGAAATGGACCTCCACCGCCATCACCATCCCATAGGTGGCGGCGACCCCCAGCGCCGCGGCGACCGGACGCAGGAGGGACACCGCCATGGCCACCAAGGGGAACACGCAGAGAAACATCGCGCCCTGCAGCCGGCTGGTAAAAATGATTCCGAACAGCAGGATCCCTTGGACGCAGAGGTAGCCGGCTCGGATCGGCCCGCCCGCGCGATGCCGAAGATAAGAGTAGTCGACCGTCCCGAGGGCCGCGTAAACGGCCCCGCAGGCCAGGCACCACGCGCCGCGGGACCGCGCCGGATGCAGGGCGCCGGCCCAAAGCGTGGAGAGATACCCCAACGCCACCGTCGCCACGAACGCCAGGGACCCGCCGCAACGCCAGTCGAAATAGCGCTTCAGGGAGGTCATGGCCCAGCCTACCACAACCGGGCACGCTTTGGCAGGTGCCAAAAGTCATGGTCGCTCGGGTGCAGCGGGCCCGGACGGTCCGGCGCCGCGGCCGGGATAATCCGGTTGACACGCCTGCGGGGGGCGCCCGCAGTTTGCCCCCAAGATGAATCGCCGCGAGGCTGTGCGCTTGGGAGTCGGGCTCGCGGCCGCGGGCCTGGTTGGCCGGCTGCTGCCCCGGCCGGTCCGGGCGGCCGAAACCGGCGGCCGGAACCTCGATTTTGACGTGCTCAACTATGGCGCCCGGGGCGACGGGCTCACCCTCGACACCGACGCCATCCAACGCGCGATCGATGCTGCCTCGGCCGCGGGCAAAGGGGCCCGGGTCCTCATCCGCGGCGGCCGGCGCTATCTGACCGGATCGCTCGTCCTGCGGGGGGCCATCGATTTCCACCTGGCCGACGATGCGGAGCTCCTGGTGAGCACGCGCCGGGTGGACTACCCCGGAACGGCGATTGCGCCGTACGGCGGCCAGTATGGCACCCTGATCACCGCCGTCGAAGCCCACGGGCTGCGGATTTCCGGGACCGGGCGGATCAACGGCCGCTCCGCCGAATTCATGGATCACTACGACCGCGAGAACGGCTGGTGGCGGCCGAAGGACTGGCGGCCGAGGATCTTCGCCGTGGAATCGTCGAAGGAGGTCGAGGTTCGCGATCTGACGGTCGTCGACACGCCGGAATGGGTGCTCCATCTGCTCGGCTGCGAGGGCGTCCTGGTGGAGAATCTCACGATCCGCAACAACCTGGAGATCCCCAACTCCGACGGCATCGATCCCGACCACTGCCGGGACGTCGAGATCCGCAAGTGCAACATCGCCTGCGGCGACGACGCGATCTCGGTGAAGACCACGGTGCGGAAGCAGGACTATGGCCCCTGCACCGATGTGCGGGTGGCCGACTGCGTGCTCGAGACTCAGGACTCCGGAGTCAAGATCGGGACCCACTGCCATCAGGACATTCGCAACATCCTCTTTGAACGCTGCGAGGTCAGGACCAGCTCCCGGGGCATCGCGATCCAGATGCGCGACGAAGGGGAGGTCTCCCAGATCGAATTTCGCGACATCCGCCTCCTCTCCCGGTATTATTCCAATCCCTGGTGGGGCCGGGGCGAGGCCATCTCGATCACCGCGCATCCGCGCAAGCCCGCGATGAAGATGGGCAGCCTCCACGGGGTGCGGGTGCGCAATGTCACCGGCCGGGCCGAGAACAGCGTGCGGGTGAACGGCTCAAAGGAATGCCGGATCCGCGACGTCTTGCTCGAGAACATTGCGATCACCTTCGATCGCTGGACCCAATTTCCCGGGGCGGTGTTCGACAACCGGCCGACCACGGCCTACCCCGAAATCGAGCCGCACGACACGCCGGGATTCAGCGTGCGGTATGCCGACCAAGTGGCGATCAAGGACTGCCGGGTTGCCTGGGGGCGGAATTGTCCGGCTTCGTTCAGCCACGCCCTGGAAGCGGACCAGGTCACCAATCTGGAACTCACCGGTTTCGGCGGCGAGGCCGCCCACCCGGAGCGCGATCCGGCGATCGTGATCCAACGCAGCGGCTGAATCGCCCCGGACCGCGGCGACGACTATAGCGAGGTCGTGGCCTGCCCGCCCTGGCCCGGAAACCGCGCGTCCAGTTCGCCCATCAGCTCCCCGCCCTCGTGGTTGAAGGCAAAGCGCGGATCGGCGAGCAAGGCGCGGTCCCGCTGGTCCGGGGCAAACCCGGGCCGCTGCCGCAATTTTTGCTCGGCTTCGAGCCAGATTTCATTGTCGCAGCCTGCCGGGCATCCCCGGTGCCGCCAGAGAGCGGCGGCTTCGGCGCCGATTTCCAGCTGAGTGGGCACCGCGGCGGGGCGGACCAGCGGCGGCGACGGGGCGAGCGGGAGGATTTTAGCCATGAAGCAGACTACCAACGGGCCTCGGACGGAACTAGGGGGTGATACCCGTAGTCGGGCCACCGGGCGGCCCCAGCGTCGCTGGAGCCGCCGTTCGAGCCGGGGTGCCGCCCTCAGTCCTGCAGGACGCCGACCTCATCCCGGGCCAGTTCGTCGGTCCAATAGGCGCGGCGGTCATAGTGGTGATACAGCCGGGTCTCGAGCTCGCGGTCGAACAGCGACAGCTCGGTGTACTCCGGCGAGCGCTTGATCGATTCGCGCGACAGATCGACAAACACCTTGGACTCGGACCAGCTCACCCGGTCGATCCACTGCGGCGAGATGAGCACCTTCTTCCCCGGCCACCAGTTGCGCGTGTTGACGACCAGATAGCGGATCGCCCAGGTTTCGTTGTCGAGGATGAAGTCCTCCACGTGCCCGATCTCGCCGTCGATCGCCTGGAGATGGTGGCCGTCCACGTCGCGGATGCTGCGCAGGTGGGGATCCCAGGTCCGCTCGCTGCGGGGGTAGCCGGCCCATTTATCGCGGTCGCGCAGCAAATAGGGATAGGGGCCCCAGCTATGCGTTCCGCCCCAATAGCTCGGCCAGCCGTAGTAGCCGTAATAATCCTCCTCGAACTGGCGGGACACGGGCTTGTCGCTTTCCACCGAAGGGCTGCCCTCGATTTGCTTCCTGGTCAGGGCGACGGCGATCTCCCCGTCTTCCCGGTTCACCGCGCCCAGCGCGTAGGGGGAGAGCAGCACCTGGCGGCCATTGAGCCAGCTGCCGGTGTCGGCGACCAGATAGCGGACGGTCCAGAAGCGATCGTCGAAGTAGAAATCCTTGATCTTTCCGCAGTCGCCATCGAGGCCTTTGAGGGCGTAGCCCCGAAGCGTGCTGGCGTTGCTTAATAATGTATTCATTTTGTGGTGGGTTTTTGTGCTGCGGCTTTGCCGCTTTTTTGCGCTGCCGCCGCGCAGGATGCGGGCGGATCTTTTTCGCCTCCGGCCCGGCGGGGAGCCGTTCCGGTGCGCGGGCCCAGCGTGCGCCGATGCCCGGCGCGGCGCCATGGGGTGGACGCCTACTTCAACCGGCCGCCGGCCCCGGAGCGGGCCTATTTGAGCGTCGGCAGGTTCACCGCACCGGAGTGGGAGATGATCCCGTAGCCGTAGAGCAGCCACACGACCACCGCGACCACCACGAGGACGTTGAGGATCGATTTGATCGCCGCCTGCATCGGGATGTAGGTGTTGATGAGCCAGAGGACCACTCCGACGACGACCAGGGTCAGGACTACGTTGATGATGGGCATAGGGGGCTTTCGTTGGGACCGGCGGGGTTGCCGATCGGAGGCCCGAAGGTAGCCCGCGGCGCCGGGCCGCGGTATGGGGTCAAACCCGCCCCGGAGAAACGCCGGCCCGGTCCCCCTGCAACACCCCATAGCCGGGCCCGCCGTACCGAGCTATCGTGGCGCCGTACCCCAAGCCCATGCCCCAATTGTTGAATCCGACCTGGCAGACCTTCCAAAGCATCGCCTCGGGCGCCGCGGCCGCGGCCTATTCGGAGCAGTGCGTCTTTTCTCTGGCGACGCTCGAGATCGACTGCCCGTGCGGAGCCACAAGCTTCGCCCTCACCGAGCGGGAGCAGCCGGGCCTTTGGCGCTGGGCGGTCGTCAATGAATGGGGCCGGGTCGTGGCCCTGGGATCGGAGCCTTCCCAGACGGGCGCCAAACGCGCCTCCGCGGAGGCCCTGGCGGCGCTCGGGTTTCAGTGAGGCCCGGACGGACCTGCCGGTTTCGCCCGGTGTGTCCGGCCGCGCCGGACCTTGGCACCCGTCTGGACGGACGCCGGCAGCTGCGGAAGGCGCACGGTGATTTTCGTACCGCCGCCGCGCAAGGCCTGCACGGCAAATTCGCCGCCGGCGAAGCTCGCGCGCTCGCGCATGAGGAAAAGGCCGACGCCTCCGGGCCCCTTGCCCCGGGCCGGCGCGCAGCCCACTTTGAAGCCGACCCCGTCGTCCGCGATCACCATCTGCACGCAGTGGTCAGGCTGGGTCAGATCCACGCTCACGCTGCGGGCGCCGGCATGCTTTTCCACGTTTCTCAGGGCTTCCTGGAAGATTCGGTAAAGCGCCAGCTCGCGGTCGGCCGGCAGCCGCACGGTGAGCCGGCCGCAGGTGACCGTGACCGGCACTCCCGTCCGGTCGGAAAAGATCTTGCTCGCATCGCGCAGGGCGGCGATCAGGCCCAGCTGGTCCAGGAGGCTGGATCGCAGGTCGCGGGAAACCCGCTCCGCCTCCGTGGCCGTCTGGCCGGCGATGTCCCGGAGCTTGCGCGCCTCGCGTTTGGCCGGCCCGTCGTGCGCCTCCAGGCTGGCGACCAGCATCTGGCTGCGGAACAGCATCGCGCAGAGCATCTGGGTGACGCCGTCGTGCAGTTCGAGGGCGACCCGCCGGCGCTCGTCTTCCTGCACCTGCACGACACGGTGGGTCAGGGCCCGCAGGAGATCCTCGGTGCGCCGGACCTCCGTCTGGTCCGTGACCACCATGCCAAAGCTCGCGCGTCCGAGCCCGGCTTCGGCCGTGCGGCGCACGGAGACCTGCACCGGCAGCGAGGTGCCCCCGGCCGTCAGGAGCCGCAGCTGGATCTTGGCCCCGGATCGGCCGGAGCGCTTGATCATCGCCCGGAGCGCGGCCCGGTCGCCGGGGGAAAGGAAGCGCCGCAGAGATCCGCCGATCACCTGGCTCAGCGGGTAGCCGACCATCTTCGAAAAGCACCGGTTCGCATAGAGAATGGTCTTGTCCGAGGTGACCGTGAGCGCCCCTTCGTTCATGGATTCGATCAGCAGCCGATAGGCATGCTCGGCTCCCGCCAGCGTGAAAACCCGCGGACCCCGCTCGCCCGCCACCACCAGAGTGTCGACCTCTCCCGAGCGGATCGCCCGGAGGGCGTCCACCGCTTCGGCCAGCCGCGCCCGCAGGGCGCCTAGTTCCCGGGCCGGGGCGCGCCGCGGGGCCCTTGCCACTCGCGCCGTCTTCATGCCACCGCCTTGCCGGCCAGCGCCAGGCCGGACTCGCCAAACAGACTCGTCAGATCCGGGAGGCTGCCGATGAACCGCCGCGCGGGGCGGGGAAACTCGCGGATGAGAGTCGGCGTGGCGATGATCTGGCTGGCCCGCGCCCGCGCGGGGTCCTGATAGATGTCGATCACTTCCAGCCGGTAGTGCTGGTTCAGATCCGTGTCGCAGAGGCGGGAGACCCGTTGGAGGGTGGCGCGCGATCGGGCGGAGGCCCCGGCCAGGTAGAGGTGGAGGACGCACTTCGCCTTCGGCCTGTTGGCCGGCGGCTTCGTGGCGGCCGGGCGCTTCCGGATCGTCTTGAGAGTCTTCACGGGGTTGGGCCGGTCAGTCGGCCGCGCGCAGATCGAGGCCGATGAGCACCCGTTCCGTGTCGGCCAGGCTGCCGATGACGGTGCGCACCGGGCTCGGCAGGCGCCGCACGACGGTGGGAACGGCCAGGATCTGGTCGCCGCGGGCAAGCTGGGGATGCTTCAGCAGATCGATCACCTTGATCCGATAGTGGCCCTTCAGGCACTGCTCACAGAGCCTCCGCAAGCTCGAGAGCGCCGCCACGGAGTTGGGCGTCTGGTCCATGACGTAGAGGCGCAGCTGCCAGAGCTTCGCCGCACGGCGCCGAATGGCGGAGGCCGCCGGCGGGACCGCTTTGCGAGTCATCAGGCGCCCCTCCGATTGACCGTGCCGTTCCGGGCGCCGGCCACCGCCGAGATATCCGCCTGGCGCAGGCGGCCCAACTCGGTCCGCCCGGTGGTGAGCAAGCGCGTCTGGGTCCGAACCTGCTCGTCGATCTGCCGCAGCTCCACGGCGCTCGCTTCGTACTCGGAGCGCAGGCCGCTGATCTGCCGTTCAAGGGCCTGCCGCGTGCCCTCCAATTCCCGCTTGCGGCGGCCGGCCTCCAGCTGCCCGGCCAGGGCCTCGGCCTTTTCGCGCGCGGTCTGGGCCGCCCGGGCCGAGCCGGTCAGGACGCCGCTGGGGCCGATGTAGGCGTCCACAAGGTCGACGCCGCGGGACGAGATCAGAAACTCGCGAATCTGGTTCGAGTGCGCCATGCCGCGCGCCTTGAGCACATACAGCACCCGATTGCGTTCGCCGTTGCCCTGGAAGTCCTGCAGCAGCAGCCAGGAGTCCATCAGCGACGACATGGCCGCTTCGCTCTGCTGGAGCGCGTGGCCTCCCTGCGTCAGACTGACGAACAGCGAGGTGATCAGCTGGGCCTTCAGATAGTCGACCAGGCGGGTCACCATCGCCTTGCTTTCGAATTTGGTCCCGGCGTCCATCAGGCTCGTGATCGGATCCACGATGACCGTCCGCGGCCGAAACTGGGCGATGTCCTTGAACATCGTCGCCAGGTGCATCTCCAAGCCGTAGAGCGACGGTCGCGCGGAGTGGAATCGCAGCAGGCCGCTCTTGACGAACGGTTCCAGGCGCAGGCCAATGGACTGCAGGTTGCGGATGATCTGGTCGGGCGACTCCTCGAAGGAAAAGAAGAGGCAACGCTCCCCGCGGGTGCAGGCGGCATGGGCGAAGTTGGCGGCGATGATGGTCTTGCCCGTGCCCGGCGTGCCCGTGAGCAGAATGCTGCTGCCCCGGAAGAATCCGCGGCCTCCCAGCATGGCGTCCAGCCTGGGAATGCCGGTGCCGATCCGCTCGTTCGAGACCTTGTGATTGAGCCCCAGCGAGGTGATCGGGAGCACGCTCAGGCCCGCGGCGCCGATCAGAAACGGAAATTCGTTCGTGCCATGCAGCGCGCCGCGGTATTTCACCACCCGCAGATGCCGGGTGGCGATCTGGTCGTTGACCCGATGGTCGAGCAGGATCACGCAGTCGGACACGTATTCCTCCAGGCCGTGGCGCGTCAGCTGGTCGTCCCCGCGTTCGGCCGTGATGACGGCGGTGACCCCCTTGACCTTGAGCCAGCGAAAGAGCCGGCGCAGCTCGGCGCGGAGGATGGCCTCATTGCGCAGGCCGGCGAACAACGCCTCGAGGGTGTCCAGCACCACCCGCTTGGCGCCGATGGAATCGATCGCGTGATTGAGCCGGACGAACAGGCCCTCCAGGTCGTAGTCGCCGCTCTCCTGGATTTGGCCGGGCTCGAGGTGGACGTAGTCGATCACGATCTGCTTGCGCCGGACCAGGCCGGCCAGATCGAACCCGAGCGAGGCCACGTTGGCTTTCAACTCCGCCTCCGTCTCCTCAAAGGCCATCAGCACGCCGGGTTCGCCATAATCGGTCGCGCCGCGCACGAGAAACTCCGTGGCAAGCAAGGTCTTGCCGCACCCGGCGCCTCCGCAGACCAGCGTGGGGCGCCCCCGCGGCAGCCCGCCGCCCGTAATCTCGTCGAGGCCCTGGATGCCGGTGGGGCACTTCGGCAGGAGCTTGGCCGGGGCGGCCGCCGGGCGGCCCCTTTTCTTTGTAGTTTTCATTCGCAGGTTTGAGATGCCCAATAACAAAGCATACGTGCGTCCGATGCTATGGGGTCTGCACCTACCGGCCCGCGCGGTTTTGTTCCCGGCCGGGCGGTCCAAGCTGACGGGGCGGGACCGAAAGGCGACATGGTGTTTTTTTGTTTGGGGACGGGGACAACGAACGCCGACCGCCGCACGGAGGAAGATCTTGGGCAGGCGGGGTCGACGGGCAAATCGCTGTCCCGGGAATCTAGCACCCGCCGCGCCGCCGCAACATGGGGTGTTAGCCTGCCCCGGCCGGGCGCGCTCGGTCCGGGGCCGGCGGAAAATCGGGCGGTAGGGGAACGCCCCATAGCTGGGGCGCTGCCGGCCGGCTAGGCTCCCCGGTTCAATGAATCAAACACCTCCGACCCGCGCGATGAAGAACAACCAAGATTTTAATCCGTCCGCCGAGTTTCTCGCGGACCTGAAGGCGCTCGTCGCCGAGGCCGAAGCGATGGCGGCGCAAGCCGACGCGCCCCATTCGGCCGAACTCCTCGACTCCATGCGCGCGCGCTTCGTCACCGTGCAGGAACAGTTTTCCGAAGCCTACGCCGGGGCGCGCAAGAAGGTCGTCGCCGGGGCCAAGTACACCGACGCGACCATCCGGGCGAATCCCTACCAGGCGCTCGCGATCGCGGCCGGGGTCGGCGTCCTGATCGGCGTGCTGGTGGGCCGCCGCAGCAAATAGGCCGAGGCCATGGAGCGCGAAACCGCGGGTCCGCCCGGCTTGGTCGGCTCGCTCCGGATGCTGGGCGACAGCCTGCTGGCGACGCTCCAGGACCGCCTGGAGCTCTTCGCCCTCGAGCTTGAGCAGGAAAAATTCCGCCTGATCCAGACCTTTGTCTGGATCAGCGTCGCCGTATTCTCCGGAATGATGGCGATCTGCTTTGCCAGCCTGACCCTGGTCTACCTGTTCTGGGAGCAGGCCCGGCTGGCGGTGCTGGGCGGACTGACGGTCTTCTATGCCGCGGCCCTGGCGGTGATCCTCCTCGCCTTCCGCCGCTTCATCGCCCGCCAGGCGCGGCCGTTCGCCGCGACCCGCCAGGAGATCGGGGCCGACCGCGCATGTATCCGCAGCGCGAGCTGAACCGGCTGGCGGTCGCCAAGGCCGGCCTGCGGCTCGGCATCGCCATCCGCCGCCTGCGCGCGGCCCAGGCGGCCGCCGAAGTGCTGCGCCCCCTGGCTTGGTGGGACCGGGCCCGCGCTCGCTGGCGGCGGTTGTCGCCCTGGGTGCGCCCGGCGGCCTGGACGCTGGCCTTCCTGGTCCGGCGCGCCCGCCGCCGCTAGGGCAACACCCCATAGAGCCCGCCGCCCCCGCCGCGTAGGCTGCAGTCCGCATATGAAATATAAAAACCTGTCCATGCTGCTCGCGCTTCTCGCCAGCCCCCTCGCTCTGCTCGCTTCGTCCGACACCGATCGCAAGATCGAGGACGCCGCCACCGCCTCCTACAACTACCGCACCGTCCTGGCCGACCACGTGACCGTGAGGGCGCGCGACGGAGTCGTCACCCTGACCGGCGTGGTGGAGGACAAGGACGACAAGAACCTCGCCGAGGACACGGTGGAGAACCTGCCGGGCGTCCTCAGCGTGACCGACGAGATCACGATCCAGCCCACCTATCCGCAGCATTCCGATGCCTGGATCGCCCTGAAGATCCGCGGCGTCCTGCTCGTGCGGGCCAACGTCAGCGCGGCCGACACCAAGGTGGCGGTGCAGGACGGCGTCGTCACCCTGGGCGGGACCGCCGTCAATTCGGCCCAGAAGGAACTCACCGAGATCTATGCGAAGGAAATCGACGGCGTGAAGTCGGTCAAAAACGACCTGGTCGTGAGCGACCAACCGCCGGCCGAGACGCTCGGGGACAAGATCGATGACGCCTCCATCACCAGCCAGGTGCGGTTTGCGCTCCTGAGCCACCAAGCCACCAGCGTGCTGAAGACGAAGGTGAGCACCACCGACGGGATCGTCGCCATCAGCGGCGAGGCCTCCTCCGAAGCGGAAAAGTCCCTGGTGACCAAACTTGCCGAGGACGTCCGCGGCACCAAGTCCGTCAGCAACGAGATGACGGTCAAGAGCTGATCGGACGCATCCGGCCGATTCCCAACCCGCGCGGACGCCATGAGGCGCCGCCCGGGCTCCGAACCCAACCCCAGTCTCCGATTTGATGAAAACCAACATTGGCCTCAACGACGAAGCCCGGATGGAGGTCGGCCAGATGCTCAATCTGCTGCTGGCCGACGAATTCGTGCTCTACACCACCACGCGCGACTATCACTGGAACGTGACGGGCCCGGAATTCCAGAGCCTCCACCTCCAGTTCGAGACCCAGTTTCTGCAGCTGGCCGAATGGGTCGACGAAGTGGCCGAGCGGGCGCGCTCCATCGGCTCCGGCGCCCGCGGCAACTGGGCCGATCTGACGAAGGCGGCCCGCACCTCGGCCGACCCGGGCATCGACCTGCCGGCCGAGCACATGCTCTCCGAACTGCTGGCCCTGCACGAGGAAATGATCGTCCAGCTCCGCTCCGACAGCGACGCCTGCACCAAGCGCTTCAAGGACGCGGGCACGGCGGACTTCCTCACCGGACTCATGGAGCGCCACGAGAAGATCGCGTGGATGCTGCGAGCCCAGCTCGAGACCGAGGAAGAGGAAGTCGAGGAATCCTGACCGGACGCCGCCGCTCGCCGGCCGTAGGAGCGTCGGCCGGGTCGGCGCGCTCCCGCGGCGCCGGGTAACACCCCATTTATCCGCCGGGAGCCCCCGCCTATCCTTCCTCGGCATGAATATGAACTCCCTTCTCCGCCGGCTGGCGACCGCGGCCGCCTTCGCGACCGCAACGCTCAGCCTTGGGTTTGGCCAGCCGCCGCCGCCCGGAGCGGACGCCGGGCCGCCGCGGACCCCCGAGGAACTCGATCAGATCTTTGCGCCGATTGCGCTCTATCCCGATGCGCTGGTGGCGCTGATCCTGCCGGCGACCACCGCGCCCGCCGATGTTGCCAGCGCGGCGGCCTTCCTCAGCGGCGGCGGCGATTCCTCCCAACTCGCCGGCCAGCCCTGGCAGGACAGCGTCAAGTCGCTCGCCCATTACCCCGCGGTGGTAGCGTGGCTGAGCGACAATGGCCCCTGGATGCAGCAGGCCGCCACCGCGTTCGTCACCCAGCCGCAGGACGTGATGAAATCGATCCAGCAGCTGCGGGCCCGGGCGGTCGCCGCCGGCAGCCTCACCAGCAATGCGCAGCAAGAGGTCGTGATGGATAGCGACGGCATCCGCATCATTCCCGCCCAAGCCAATGTGATCTATGTGCCGAGCTACGATCCCGAGGTGGTTTACGAGGAACGGCCCGGCTTCGCCGGTCCGTGGCTCACCTTCGGCCTCGGCTACCCGGAAGGCCTGTGGCTGAACTACGATCTCGACTGGGATAACTATGGGATTTGGATCGGCGCCTGGCGTCCCGGCTGGGACTATCGCCACCCGGGCTGGCGGGGCTTGTCCGGCCGCGCGTTTGCCGCCCATTCCTGGCAGGCCAGCTCGCAGGTGCGGGCCAGGGCCTTCACGGATGGCCGGGTGCGGTCGGCCATCGTCCGGCCCGGGGGCTTCCCGGGCGCGCCCGGACGGCCGGCCCAGGCGCGCGCCGCCCGGCCCGACGGGCGGGCGTCCGCTCCGGCCTATCGGCCCGATGCGCGCGGCTACCCCGCCGCAACCTCCGGCCGGGCTCCCATCCTGACCCGGCCGGCGCCGGCCCCTTCCAGCGTCTTTGGCGGCTACAATCGCGGCAGCGACGCCCGCGCCGCCAGTCAGCGCGGCCAGTCAAGCCGACAGGCGCCCGCCCGCGCCCCGGCCCGGGCCCCTGCCCAGCGGCCCTCGGCTCCCGCTCCCCGCGGAAACTCGGGCGGATCCGATCGCGACCGCAAGTAGCCCTAACCGCCCGAAATTCATGAAGATCTCCTTTTCCGTCGTCCCCGGCCTGGCCGGCCTGGTGTTCGCCACTGCCGCCTGCACCGTCACCCCTCCGACGAGCCCGGCCACGGCGGTCAGTTCAGCCCCACCCTTCGCCCCCGCCGGAGAGAGCGGGCAACGGCTGTTTTCAACTCCCGAGGACGCTGTGAAAGCCCTGGTGGCCGCCACTCAGGCCCACGACAAGCCCTCGCTGCTTGCGATCTTCGGGCCCGCCAGCCGGGACCTGGTCTCCGGCGACCAGGTCGAGGACGCCAAGGCCGCCGCCGCGTTCGCGCATGCGATCGCGCGGCTCTGCCGCCTTTCGTACGTCGACGCGGACAAGGTCATCCTCAACATCGGCGCGCAAGACTGGCCGTTTCCGATTCCGCTGGTGCGCAAAGAGGGGCAGTGGTCCTTCGACACCGCGGCCGGCGTGCAGGAGATCGTCGACCGCCGGGTCGGCGAGAACGAGCTCGTGGCCATCAGCGTCTGCGCCACCTACGTGACCGCCCAGCGCGAATATGCGAGCCGGGACCGCGACGGCACCGCATCGCCCAAGTACGCGCAAAAGCTCAAGAGCACGGCCGGGCGGAAGGATGGACTCTTTTGGGAGGCGGCCGCCGGCGAGGAAGCGAGCCCCTTCGGGCCGCTGGTGGCCAGCGCCCGCGCCGAAGGCTATGGCCCGCATCCGGAGGGTTCCGCGCCCGAGCCGTTTTACGGCTACACGTTCCGGATTCTGACCGCGCAAGGTCCGCATGCCTCCGGCGGCCAGCTCAACTACCTCGTCAACGGCGACCTGCGCGGCGGCTTTGCGCTCGTCGCCACCCCGGCGCGCTGGGGCGATTCGGGCATCATGACCTTCATCGTCAACCAGCAGGGCCAAGTCTATCAGTCCAATCTCGGCTCCGACACCGCCGAGGAGGCGGCCGCGATCACCCAGTTCGATCCGGATGGCAGCTGGATGCCGGTGCCGCGCGAGGGCAATCTCTAGCCTTCCGGACACCGTCCGTGCCAAGGGCGGCCGGAATCGCGCGCCGCCGGTCAGGAGTTCCAAAGGCAGACCGCCGGGACCGGCCCGTTGTGCTGCTCGAATCCAAGGACGCTCACGGAAGCGGTGTCCAGGGCGAAGTGCCGGGCCGCGCGAACCGGCAGCCCGATCCAGCGCACCGCCAGGGCCCGCAGGAACTGCCCGTGGGAAAACAAGGCGACGGGCCCATCCGCCGAGCGAAGCGCCGCCAGCACCCGGTCCGCCCGGGCGCAGACCTGGGCCACCGATTCTCCGTGCGGGCAGCCGTCCAGGAACACTTCCCAGCCGGGCTCCCGGAGTAGAATCTGGGGGGTCGTGAGGCCCTCGTAGTCGCCGTAATCCCATTCCTGAAGGTCGGCCTCCACCTGGGCGGCCGCCCCACACCCGGCCAGTTCGCAGGTCTGCCGGGCGCGCAGCCGGGGGCTGGTGAGCACCCGCGCGAACGGGATCGATTCCAGGCGGGCGCGCAGCCGGCCGGCGCGGCGCTCGCCTTCAGCCGTCAGCGGCAGGTCGGTGCGGCCGGTGTGCTGCCCGGTGAGCGACCAGGCGGTCTCGCCGTGGCGAAACAGGTGGAGCTGCGCAGCCATTACTGTCCTTCGGGCCCGAGGCCGGTCCGGGGTTGATGGGCGATCGTCGGCGATTCCGGAGCCAATCGCGAACGTTCGAATCGGGCGGCGGCCGTCATTTTTGCCAGAGGACCCATCCGCATTCCAGCGGGACGGCCAGACCCTCGCACCGCGGCAAGATGCGCGCCGTGTAATCCGATGCGGGGCGCACCGCTGGGACGGTGGCTCCAAAGGCGAAGCCGCCCCCTTCGTTCGCCAGGGGCCGTCCGCGGGTCATCTCCTGGCGCACCGCGGCCCCGCCGTTCGCTCCGTCGGCGTAGAGTTCCACCCGGACCAGGTCAGGCCGCAGGCCCTTGAAAAACACCTCCACGGTGAAGATGTGGCCCGCCGCCTGGGTCTCGACGGCAACCGCGCCGAAGCGCAGCGCCGCCCCTTCAGCCGCGAGCGCGTTTTCATAGTCGACCAATTTCCGCGCCGCGGCGCCGCGATCGGCGGCGCGCGCCTGGTACGCTTGCGCGGCGGGAAGATAGTGTTGCTCGGTGTACTCCCGCACCGCCCGGCTGGCGGAGAACCTCGGCGTCAGTCGCGCCATGCTCTCGCGGATTCGCGCCACCCAGGCGTCCGGCACGCCCTTGTCGTTGCGCCGATAAAATTCCGGGATCACCTCATGCTCGAGTCGTTCGTAGAGCGCCTCGGCTTCGACCGCGTTCCAACCGACATCGTCGCCATGCTCGTTTCCGTCTCCCAGGGCCCAGCCGACGTCCGGCATGAAGGCTTCGGCCCACCAGCCATCCAGCTCGGAAAGATTGAGGCCGCCGTTGACCAGCACCTTCATGCCGCTCGTGCCGCACGCTTCCCAGGGCCGAAGCGGGGTATTGATCCAAACGTCGACTCCCTGGACCAGCCGTTCGGCCAAAAGCATGTCGTAGTCGGCCAGGAAGATCACCGGCGGGCTGGCGTCGGAGCGCCGGATGAACTGCGTCCACTCCTGAATCAGCGCCTGGCCGGCCAGGTCGGCCGGATGGGCCTTGCCCGCCAGGATCAGTTGCGCCGGGCGCTGCGGATTCTTGAGGATGCGGAGCAGCCGTTCGGGATCGTGCAGGAGGAGGTTGGGCCGCTTGTAGGTTGCAAACCGGCGGGCAAATCCGAGGGTCAGCACCCCTGGATCCAGCCGGGCCTGGGTCCGGGCGATCGCGCCGGCGTCCGCACCGACCGCGGCCATCTGCCGGCCGACCCGCTCGCGGGCGTATTCCACGAGAGACTTGCGGCTCTGCGTGCGCAGCGCCCAGACCTTTTCATCGGAGACCCGGCGGAGGTCCGATTCGAGCGTAGCCGACGTTCCCATCCACCGGCTCTTGCCGCAGGCCTGCGTCCAAAGCTCGTCCGCGGCGGCCGAGTCCCAGGTCGGCATGTGGACGCCGTTGGTCACGTGGCCGACCGGCACCTCGCCCTCCGGCCACCGGGGGAAAAGCGGCGAGAAGATCCGGCGGCTCACCCGGCCGTGCAATCGGCTGACGCCGTTGACCGCGCCGCTGCCGCGGATCGCCAGGTGGGCCATGTTGAACGGCTCGCCGCCATCGCCCGGATTGGAACGCCCGAGCGCCAGCAGGTCCCAGAGGCCCAGCCCCAGCTTCTCCTGCGCATAGCGGCCCAGATACTGTTCCATCAGGCCGGGGGAAAACAAATCGAATCCCGCGGCGACCGCCGTGTGGGTGGTGAAGAGATTTCCGGCGCGGGTGGCCACCAAGGCGACCGCGAAGGGCTGGCCGTTCGCTTCCATGAAGCTTCGGGCCCGCTCCAGCAGGGCGAAGGCCGCGTGGCCTTCGTTGAGGTGGCAGACCTCCGGCTGGAGGCCGAGCGCGGCGAGGAGCCGCCAGCCGCCGATCCCAAGCACGATCTCCTGCTTCAGCCGCAACTCCTGGTCGCCGCCGTAGAGCTCGCTGGTGATTCCCCGGTGGGCCGGTTCGTTGGCCGGGTCGTTCGAGTCGAGCAGGTAGAGCTTCGAGCGGCCGACCTGGACCTCCCAGGCCCGCAGCCAGACGGAAGCGCCGGGCAGGGCGACTTCCAGCCGCAGCCAATCGCCGTTGGGCTGCCGGACCGGCGTGACCGGCAGCTGCTTGGGGTCGTTGTACGGGTAGAGCGCCTGCTGCGCGCCGTCCCGGTCGATCACCTGGCGGAAGTAGCCGTGCTGGTAGAGGAGCCCCAGGCCCACGACGGGAACGCCCAGGTTGCTGCAGGCCTTGAGCTGGTCGCCGGCCACGTTGCCGAGCCCGCCCGAATAGATCGGCAGCGCCTCGCTCAGCATGAATTCCATGCAGAAATAGGCGATGCAAGTGACGGCCGGCTCGGGATATTTCTGCTGAAACCAGCGCGGCACGCTGGCGGCCTGACGCTTGGCCTGCACCAGGCCCTCGAGCATCCGGCCGAATTCCGGGTCGGCCAGGGCGCGGGCAAGCTTGTCCTGCGCGATCGTCTGCAGCATCACGCTGGGGTGGCGGGTGGACTCCCACAGCGCGGGGTCCAGCCGGCGCCATAATTCGTCGCCACTATGGTTCCAGGTCCAGCGCAGATCCATGGCCAGTTCGGTGAGTGCGGCTAGCCCGGAGGCGGGCGGCGGGGACGGGGGGAAAGCGGGGGCGCTCATAATTCGGGGTTGCAGGTTTTGGGCGGATCGGTGTTAGGGCGAAGCGGGTGGTCCGGACTGGCCGGCTGCCGCCGGAGCGGAGGCCGGCGTGGCCGCGGCCAGCGCCGCACCGACGATCGTCTGGGCCTCCGCCAGGATCTGGCGCAGATGGGCTTCCCCGCGGAAGCTTTCGCCGTAGACCTTGTAGATTTCCTCGGTGCCAGAAGGGCGCGCCGCGAACCAACCGCTCGCGGTCACCACCTTCACCCCCCCGATCGGCGCATCGTTGCCCGGAGCGCGGGTCAGGATCGCCTCGATCTTCTCCCCGGCCAGGTCGTGGTGCGTGATCTGCCGGGCGGACAACTTGGCCAAGGCGGCCTTTTCCGCCGGCGTCGCCGCCGCTTCGACGCGGTCGTAGCACGGCTCCCCCAGTTCGTCCGTCAGCGCCCGGTAAAGCTCCCCGGGATCGCGGCCGGTCCGGGCCGTCATCTCCGCGGCGAGCAGGCACGGCACAAATCCATCCTTGTCGGTCGTCCAGACGCTGCCGTCCCGCCGGACAAACGTGGCGCCGGCGCTCTCCTCGCCGCCAAAGCCCAGCGAACCATCGAGCAGTCCCGGCACGAACCACTTGAAGCCGACCGGCACGTCGCTCAGCTTCCGGCCCAGCTTGGCCGCGATCCGCTCGATCAACTGGGTGGTCACGACGGTCTTGCCGACGGCGGCAGCCGGATTCCACCGCGGCCGGTTCTGGAACAGATACGAAACCGCCGCGCTCAGGTAGTGGTTGGGCGGCAGCAAGCCCTCACCCTTGGTGACGATCCCGTGACGGTCGTGGTCCGTGTCGCAAGCGAACGAGAGATCGAAGCGGTCCTTGAGTCCGATCAGCCGCGCCATGGCATAGGGAGAGGACGGATCCATTCGAATCTGGCCGTCCCAATCCACCGTCATGAAGCGGAACGTGGGATCGACGGCGTCGTTGGTGACGGTCAGGTTCAGACGGTGGCGCTCGGCGATCCGCGCCCAGTAGTGGACCCCGGCGCCGCCCAGCGGGTCGACGCCAAGGCTGAGCTTGGCGCCGCGGATGACGTCCAGATCGACGCTGTTGCCGAGGTCGTCGATATACGGGCTCAAAAAGTCGTGCCGCTGGGTGGTCGGGGCGTGGAGCGCCCGCTCCAACGGCAGGCGCCGCACGCCGGCCAGCCGCGCCTCCAGCAGGGCATTCGCCTTTTCCTCGATCCAAGCGGTGACGGTGGTCTCCGCCGGGCCGCCGTTCGGGGGGTTGTACTTGAAGCCGCCATCCCGCGGCGGATTGTGCGACGGAGTGATCACGATCCCGTCCGCGAGCCCGCCGGCGCGCCCCCGATTGTAGGTCAGGATCGCGTGCGAAATCACCGGGGTCGGCGTGTACTCGTCCCCGGCGGCGATCCGGACCTCGACCTGATTGGCCGCGAGCACCTCCAGGGCGGTGGCGCAGGCGGGAACCGACAGGGCATGGGTGTCGATGCCCAGAAACAAGGGGCCGTCGATCTTCTGGCCGCGGCGATAAAGGCAGATCGCCTGGGTGATCGCGAGAATGTGCGCCTCGTTGAACGCGCGATCGAACGACGAGCCGCGATGGCCGGAGGTACCAAAGGCGACGCGCTCGGCCGGAACCCCCGGGTCGGGCTCCTCGGTGTAGTAGGCCGAGACCAGCCGCGGCACGTCGACCAGGATCGAAGCGGGCGCCGGCTTGCCGGCCAACGGATCGATCTTCACGACGCAGTCTCCGGCGGCCGGCCTTCGAGCGCGGCGACCTTCGCCAGGCGGCGGCGGTGGCGTTCGGCTCCGCTGAAGCGCGCCGCCAGGAAGGTCCGAACCAGCTCCCAGGCCGCGGCGTGCCCGACGACGAGGCCGCCGAGGCAGAGCAGGTTGAGGTCGTCGTCCTCGACTCCCTGGCGGGCTGAAAAGGTCTCGTGGATCAGGCAGGCGCGCACGCCGGCCACCTTGTTCGCGGCGACCGAGACGCCGACGCCGCTGCCGCAAATCGCCAGGCCGCGGTCGACCTCTCCGCCGGCCACGGCCCGGGCCAAAGGGATAATAAAGTCAGGATAGTCGTCGTCCGGCTGCGGCCTGCGGTCGCCGAAATCCTCCACGGGGTAACCGGCCTCGAGGAGCCCGGCCAGCAGGTGCTCTTTGAGCTCAAAGCCGCCGTGGTCGGCGGCGATTCCGATCCGCAGGGCTTCCCTCACGGCGCTGGATCCCGGCTCAGTCATCGCGCGCGGCGCCGGAAGCGAACGCCGGACGTTCGTCTTCCACCTGCTCCGTGTACATCCCTTGCACCGCTAGCCCGTTGCAGGCGGCACGGTGGTGCAGGGCCGTCTGGGCCGCCGCCGCATGCCGGGCGGCGCCATGCCACGTCCGCATCGCTGCATCCTGCAGCGCGCGGCCGAAGGAGAAACTCAGCTTCCAGGGATTGCCCCCGAGGTGGCAGATCGCATTCAGGCGCGCCGTGGCAGCGACGTCGCGCTGGCCGCCCGAAAGGAAAACGATCCCAGGAACCGCCGCCGGAACCGATTGTAAAAGGGTGCTGAGGGTGCCGGCGGCGACTTTATCGAGATCCGCCTGCTGCGGGCAGTCGCGGCCCGAAAGGACCATGCTGGTCTTCAGCAGCATCGCGGGCAGCGCCACCCGGGCGTCGACCAGCGCGGCGAACACGGTCTCGAGCGTGGCGGCCAGGACCTCCTCGCAGCGGGCAAAGGTGTGGTCGCCGTCCATCAGGACCTCCGGCTCGACGATCGGCACCAGGCCGGCTTCCTGGCTGAGCGCGGCAAACAGGGCGAGCGCGCGGGCGTTGGCGTCGAGGCAGGCGCGCGTCGGCAGCCCCGGGCCGATCGCGATCACGGCCCGCCACTTGGTGAAGCGCGCGCCCAGCGCCCTATAGCCGGCCAGGCGCTCCCGCAGGCCGTCGATCCCCTGGGTGACCTTCTCCCCGAAAAAGCCGGGCAGCGCGATCGCGCCGTGATCGACTTTGATCCCCGGAACGATGCCCTGCCGCGCCAGCAGATCGGGAAAGCGCTCGCCGGCGGCGTTCGCCTGACGGATCGTCTCGTCGAACAAAATCGCGCCGCTGATGAACTCATCCAATCCGGGCGTCGTGAAGAGCAGCTCCCGGTAGGCCCGGCGGTTCTCCTCCGTGACCTGAATATCCAGGGCCTGGAATCGCCTCGCGATCGTCGGGAAGCTCTCGTCGGCCGCGAGCAGGCCCTTCCCCGGGGACAGCAACGCGGCGACCGTCGAAGTTAGGGCGGGCAGGTTCATCGCGTTGCCGGGCTTCAGACCAGCGCGGGGGCCAAGTCCGGCTCCCAGCTCGCATCGAGCACCGCCTGCTGGCGCTCCCGATCGGACTCGCCGGTGACCTCCCGCTTGGCCTGCTCATAGTCGGCTTGGACCACCAGCGGCGGAATCCGACCCGCGGCCGCGGCGATCGCCCGCGTGCGCGCGTCGACCATCGCCCGGGTCGCCCGGCCGCGACCGGCGAACGGCCCGGTTCGGGGACTTTCTGGGTTGCGGGGATGATCTTCCATGGCGGGTGCGGACCGGAGGTCTTGCTTAAGGCCGGCCCAGTCTAGGATAGCCTAGTCCGTGAAATTTACCACTTTCCGCAGTTCACTCTCGGCGTTGACGATCCCATGCGCCGCGGTGTGCAGGAGGTCAGCCTTGGCCAGCTCCACAAAGACAGTCGAGGCCTCGCAGCCGATGCGCCCGATCAGGTGCGTGGGGATCAGGATCTCCTTGCCGGCGTACCAAGGGCCGGTCTCGACCGCCAGCTCCCGAATCAGCCAGCTCTTTTCGTCGACCAGAAATCCGGTCACCCGGCCGGCGATCCCGTCGCGCGCCTGCAGGTGAAAGCCGGTCACCGCCAGGACGCTTTGCAGGTGCCGGTCGTCGGGGCGGTGCCGCCGCTCGACTTCGAGCTTCTCCAGGTCGGGGGGCCGCGTCACCGCTTCGCCCCCGAGGCCGCACGTCGCCCCGTCGTTCCAATAGGCGGGCCAGCCGTAATAATGGTGGTACTCGATTTCAAACTGCCGGGACACCGGCTTGTGGGCCTCGATCGACGGGCTGCCTTCCACCTGCGCCTTGCGCAGCTTGACCGGAAGGACCCCGTGTTCGGCTCGCAGGCGGCTGAAGGCATGGGGGGAAAGGAGGACCAGGCGGTCGTCCAGCCAGGACCCCGTGTCGGCGACCACGTAGCGGATCGCCCAAGTCTGGTCGTCAAAGTAGAAATCCTTGACCCGGCCGATCTCGCCGTCGAGGGCCGCGAGCTTCGTGCCGAAAAGTGCCTGGGTGGTTTGTAACATGAAAGAAGTCCTTGCTTGGGAGCGGTTGATCGCGCGCCCGGTGGGCGGGACGGCCGTGAGTTCCGGCGCAGGGGAATCTAGGCTCAATGGCCGCCCGGAACTATGGGGTGTAACCCACCTGAAGAACCGCGCCTGCGCATCGGCCAGGGCGGCGATCACTTCAAGCGCTTGCGCAGGAGCTTGAATTCGCGCTCCCGGGCGCGGGACACTTTCGGATAATCCAGGCGCAGGTCTTGCAAGGCCTCGATCACGATCCGGGAGATGATCAGCCGGGCGTTGTCCTTGTCGTCGGCCGGGACCACGTGCCAGGGAGACGCCTTGGTGCTGGTGGCGCTCAGGCAGTCCTCATAGGCCGCCGTGTACTGATCCCAGAATTTCCGCTCCGCCAAGTCGGCCTGGCTGAATTTCCAATTCTTGTCGGGCTCGTCGACGCGCGCCAGAAAGCGCTTCCGCTGCTCGCGCTTGGAGAGATGAAGGAAAAACTTCACCACCCGGGTTCCATTCCTGTGGAGATGCTTCTCCAGCTCAACCATGGAACGGTACCGCTCTCGCCAAACGGCCTTCGGATCCAGGAGCGCGGGGGGAATCCCCTGCCCCCGCAGGAGCTCAGGATGCACGCGGACCACCAACACCTCCTCGTAATAGGAGCGGTTGAAGATCCCGAGCCGTCCGCGCGCCGGCAGCCGGCAGATCGCGCGCCAGAGAAAATCGTGGGTCAGTTCCTCGGCGCTCGGTTGCTTGAAGCTGAAGACCTCGCACCCCTCCGGATTGACGCCTGTCAGGACGTGGGCGATCGCCCCGTCCTTGCCCGCGGCATCGAGGGCCTGGAAGATCAGGAGCACCGCATAGGTGCCCGAGGCATAGAGGAGGCGCTGCTGGAGGCTCAGCTCCTTCACATGCCCGGCGAGCAGCTTTTGATAGTCCCGCTCCGACTTGTAGTACGGCTGCATCGCGGTCGGCCAGTGCTTGAGCCGGATTTTCTTTCCGCCTTTGACTTGGAAGTCCTGGGGGTCGATTTTCATGGAATCAGTCGGCGTTGGCGCCGTAGGTTTTGACCCCGGCGGCCGGACTTTGGCCTGGATCATCCGCGGAAAATGTCGAAGGGCTCGATCTTCAGGACCTTGCGGATTCCGATGTAGCTCGAGATGCCGGCGATCAGGAGCACCATGCCAAAAGCCAGAGCCAGATTTCCGAATGTGATCATGGCGGCGTAGTTGGGAAGGCGCGCGCGGGCGATCGAGATCATCAACGTCACCAGGCCGATCCCCAGGCCATAACCGGCCAGCGCCGTGAAGGTGGCCATGAAAAGGATCATGTAGACCAGTTCGCGCCCCTTGGCGCCAATGGCTTTCAACGCGCCGAACTTCTCCAGGTTTTCGAGGATGAATGTGTAGAAGGTCTGGCCCGAGATCGAAAGACCGACGATGAAGGAGATCACGGTCATCAGCAGGATGTTGGTGCCGATACCGGTTTGGTAGGTGTAGAAATCGGTGATTCGCTTGTTGAATTCCGCCTTCGTAAAGGCCACGTAGCCGAGCTTGGCGACTTGGCGCTTGATCCCGGCCACGGCCGCGTCGCTCTTCGGCTGCACCAGGATGTAGGAAATGGTGAAGCGCGTCGACGGGATGTATTCGATCGCGCGGTTGTAGGTCGTGTAGAGCGTCGGCACGCCGTTCAGTCCGTTGGCGGCGACCCGGGCGATGCCGACAATCGTGCCCCGGTGATCGTTGAGCTCGAAGGAGGTGCCGATCTTCGGATTTTCCAGCTTCGAGAACTCGGCGTCGTCGACCGCGAAAAAGGTGTTGTCCTCGTAGATGTCCTGGATGTTTCCCTGTTCAAGCGCGGGCCGGCCGAAGAGGCTGTCGTCGTCCAGGCCGACGACGCTCACCGATTGGTAGGCGCCGTCCTCGAGCTTGATCAGGGCCCCGCCCATGAAAAGCGGAACGGCGTAGCGGACCCCGTCCATGCTCCGGATCGCGTCCAGCAGATAGTCCGGCATCGGGATCGCGCTGGTGGCCGTATTGACGGCCGGATCCATCACCCACATCTCGGCCCCGATGTTGGTCACCGTCGAATAGGCGCGGTTGAGTATGCCGGCAAACATCGCGGTCATCTGCATCATCAGGAAGACAGCGAAGGTGATCCCGATCAGCAACGCGGAGAACTTGGCCGTGTCGTTCACCAGCAGCTTGAAGCCGATCCGCAGGATGCCCCGGTACTTCATGGCGCCCCGCCCGCTCCCGCTGCGCCCGGACCATTCCACCAGCCGCCGCCGAACGCGACAAACAGGGCGACGGTGTCCTGGTGGCGCTGCGCCACCGCCTGCAGGTCCGCGATGGTCGCCTCGTGCAAGAGCACGTCGGCCGCCAGGACCTCCGGGTACGCAACCAGGCCCGCGCGGTAATTTGCCTGCAGCAGGCCGAGGGCTTCGGCGGCGACGCGCCGCGCGTCGTCTTGCGCCCGGAGTGCTTCGGCGTCATGCTCCAGCGCCTGCAGGGAGTCGGCCACTTGCGCAAAAGCGTTCAGCACAGTCTGCCGATATAGCGCGAGCGCCTGCTGGTCCGCGGCGAGGGCCGCCTTTCGGCCGAACCACAAGCTGCCCCCCTGAAACAGGGGAATTGTGGCCGACGGTCCGATGCTCCAGAATCTGGCGCTGGCCGCCGAAAGATGATCGAAGCTGGTGCTCGCGGCGCCGTAGGTGCCGCTCAAGGAAATGCTCGGGAACATCGCGGCGGTCGCGACCCCAATGTTTGCGCTGGCCACGCGCAATTGCGCCTCGGCCGAAAGGATATCGGGGCGCTGGCCCACCAGATCGGACGGCAGGCTCAGGGGCAGGGCGACCGGCAGGGCGAGTCCGGCCAGGTCGATCTCGGGCAGGTCCGCCTGGGCCGGGAGCACGCCTTCAAGGGTGGCCAGCAAATCCTCAGTCTGGTCAATCTTCTGCTTCAGGGGCGCCAGCAGGGCCTGGTTCGCCGCGATCGAGCTTCGGACGACCAGGAGATTGGCGTAGGGAGCCGTGCCGGCGCGCACCTGCGCGGCGGTCAGCTGCAGTTGCTCGTCCTCCAGGGCGATCAGCTGTTCGGTCGCCCGGACCTCGGCCGCATAGGCGGCGCGCGCGATGCAGGTGTCGACGACATTGGCGGATAGCGTCAGGCCGGCCGCCAAGGCGAGGTAGCGTTGGTTGTCGGCCTGGGCCCGCAAGCCTTCCACCGCTCGGCGCTCGCCCCCGAACACATCGAGCGGATAGCTGATCGTGCCGCTCAAGGTGACGAGATTGAAGATCGTGCCGGGCGCCGATTGGCCCTGCTGCAGCGGCGCGGAGCGCTGCCGGCTGGCGTCGAGCGCGGCGTCGATCCGGGGATAGAAGACGCCCTCGCCCGCGCGCAGCTCGTCCTGGCTCTGCAGCAGGCTGGCTTCGGCAGCCTGGAGGGTCGGATTGTTGGCGAGCGCCGCCCGGACCACCGCGTCCAGCGGCGCGCACCGGAAGAGCCGCCACCAGTCGGAGACCAGCGGCGAGTCAGCGGCGAATTGCTGCGTCTGGCCGGACGCCGCGGCCGTGGCGGCGGCGAGCGGGGCGCGCGTGTAGCGATCCGCCTCGGGCGGCGGCGGGCACACGAAATCCGGGCCCACGGCGCAGGCGCTGAGCAGCGCCAAAACCAGGCCAAGACCGGCGCTCGAACGGACTGAGGCGGGAAGAGTTTTCATCGCATTCGCTCGGGGCGGGCGGCGGGGCGGCAGGAGCGCTATTTTCGGCCGATGTAGACATCCACCAGCTGGCCCGGATAGACGGGAATGTCCTGTTTTTGGAATCGGAAAATCACCGGCAGCACCCGAAGGTCCACCTTTTCCTGGCGTTCGTTGGAAAGCTCGATCTTGGGCGAGACGTAGGGCTGCACCCGGACGAACTCCAGCGGCACCTTGAGGTCGGTGCCGGTGATCGACATCTGGGCGGTGATATGCCACTTCGACGGCAGGCGGGAGATCAGGATCTCGTCGATGTAGCAGCGCACCGCCAGATAGTCCTGCGGCGGCCCCATGATCACGAGCTGGTCGAAGGCTTCCGTGTAGGGGTCGAATGCGCCCTGCGACGAAACGTAGCTGCCGACCGCGGCGTAAACCGACAGCACGACCCCGGCGATGGGCGCTTTGATCACGTATTTTCCCAGCAAGGCGTTCGCCGCCAGGTAGGATTGCTGGAGCGCCTGGTACTGCTTCTCCTGATCGGCAATGTCGAAGCTCCAAGCGCCGGCCTTGGTCAGTTCAGCCTGCCGGCGGGCCACCTCCAGGGCGGCGGCGGCTTGGGCGACGGCGTCGTCGGCAGTGTCGAGCACGTCCTTGCTGATCGATTTTGGGTCGATGTCATAGGATGCGTGGTCCTTGTCGTCCTGATCGCGGGCCGCTTTCAGGTTCGAATCGGCGAGCCCCACCTGTGCCACGGCGATCGCGAGCGTCTCGGCCCGCGGCTCGGCCTTGAGCTCGTTCAGCACGGCCAGGGCGGCCTCGGCCTGCAGCCGCAGTTGCTCGGTGCTGGCCCGCTGCACGGAGTCGTCGATGGCGACCAGCACCGCGCCGGCCGCGACTTCCTGGCCCTCGTGCACGAACACCTGGGTGATCGGGCCGGAAACCTCCGGATAGATGTTGATATTGGAGCCGTTCGACTGGTCGCTCTCGACGATGCCGTCGGCGTAGATTGCCGAATCGTAGGGGCTGCTGACTGGCGGAAACACAGGGGGCTGCGCCTTTCGCTCGATACCAAAGAGGTAGGCGGCCACGAGCCCGGCGAGGATGCCGACGATCGAGAGGCCGAAAATGACCTTGTTCCGGGCCTCGAACTTCGGCTTGTTTCCATCCGCCGCGGGCTTGGCGTCGGCGGCAGGCGTGTCGGGCTTTGGGACCGCCGCCTTGGCTTCAGGCTGGGCCAGCGCCAGCGCCTTTGGATCCGGCTTAGGCGTGGCCGCTTTGGCCTCCGGCTTCGGATCGGCCGCCTTGGCATCAGCCTTTACGGGCTCCGCGGACTTGGGCTCGGCACTGGGATCCGCAGCGTTGGCGGCGGCCTTGGGCTGGGCGGCGGCCAGCTCGGTTTTTTGGGCCGCCTCCTCCGGTTCGGGCCTTGGATCGGTTGCGTTCATTCGGTGCCTTGGTCTGCGGCGGTGAGATGTCCATCTTCCATGTGGAGGATCCGGTCCGCATACTCGTTGATGCGCGCATCATGGGTGACGATCAGGATGCAGCGGTCTTGGTTGAGAATCTGCTGTTTGACGAAGGCGATGACCGACCGGCCGGTATCGCCGTCCAGCGAGGCGGTCGGCTCGTCGAGGATCAGGATTTGCGGACCGCTGACGATCGCCCGCGCGATCGCCACCCGCTGCTGCTCGCCGCCCGAGAGCTTCACGGGCAGGATCTCGCTCCGGTTTTTCAGGCCGACGATTTCGAGGTATTTGCGCGCCTCGCCGATCGACTCGTCCCAGTCGCGCTGCTTCAGGATCAGCGGGATGGCCACATTCTCAGCCGTGGTCAGCCGCGGAAACAGATGGTAGTCCTGGAAGACGAAGCCGACCGTGTTCAGGCGGAAATCCGCCAGCTGGTCGTTGCTGAGCGTCCAGATATCGGCCCCCTTGACGGTCACTTTGCCGGCATTGGGACGCAGGATGCCGGAAATCATGCTGAGGAGCGTGGTCTTGCCGCTGCCGGAGGGACCGACGATGAACAGCATCTCGCCAAAGTGAGCCACGAGAGCGACCTGGTTGACCGCGGTGACTCTGGTCTCCCCTTCGCCAAACCATTTGGTGAGGCCCGTTGCGACGATCGCCTGGCTTGCTTCTGATTTGACTCTCGCAGAACCCATCGAGTCCAAAGATAGGCCGGAGGACCGCCAGGCGCCTATGGGGTGTAACCCGATGGCGAGGATCCGTCACCGTCGCTCCGCCCAAGGATGCGCGCGGGGTCCACCGCCGGCCGGGGGAAAAACACCCCATATGATCCGGCCCGCTTTCGGGCACAATCGCGGGAGATTGAAACCCATATCTCCCAAGGAGTTCGTTCCCATTTGCACCCGGCGCGGCCGCCAGCCCCGGAAATCGTGCGCGGCGCGGGCGACATCCAGCCACTGAGACCGAGCGGCCGGCCCTCCGGATCGACGATAGGTCGGTGCTGAACCAAACGGAGGAATTCCCCGGGCGGATCAAGGACGGGCGCTGCGAGCAGGCCGCGAAAACCACATGCAGACTCTCTCCTTACGCTGGCAGACCTGGATCGCGAAGCAGACACGACCGCGCGCCGGCGAGCCGCCGCTGCGCGCCGAGTTATTCAGCGTCGAACAACTCGCCAACCATGCGCGGGTCCTGGCGATGGACCACCGGGTCGTCACCGAACATCGCTCGAACGGCCTGCTGGCGCGGCTGGAGGGAAACGAGCGGAGTCTCCGGGAGTTCAACCGCGCAACCTTCGCGGTCAGCCCCAGCCGGCATATCACGCCCGCCGCCGAATGGCTCCTCGACAACTTCTGCCTCATCGAGGAGCACATCCAGATGGCCCGGCGGCACCTGCCGCGGGGCTACAGCCGGGAATTGCCGCGCCTCCTGCACGGGCCGTCGGCCGGCCTGCCCCGCGTCTACGACCTGGGGCTCGAACTGATCACCCACGTGGATGCGCAGGTGGACAGCGGGCCGCTCGGCGCCTTCATCGCCGCCTACCAGACGGTGACCGCCCTGAAGCTGGGGGAATTGTGGGCGATTCCGATCATGCTGCGCCTCGCCCTGATCGAGAACCTCCAGCGGGTCACCGCCCGGCTCATAGTTGGGCGGGAGGACCGCGACCTGGCCGACCTGTGGGTGGACCGGCTCCAGGCCGTCGCGGAAAAGAATCCCTCGCGCCTGGTCATCGTCGTGGCGGACATGGCCAAGTCCGAACTGCCGTTGTCCAGCTCGTTTGTCGCCGAGTTCTGCCAGCGCCTGGCGCGGCAGAGCCCCGTGCTCCATCTGGCCCGCAGCTGGCTCGAACAGCGCCTGGTCGAGCAAGGCCTGTCGATCGAGCAGCTGGTGCAGCGGGAGAGCCAGAATCAGGCGGCCGACCAGGTTTCGGTGAGCCACAGCATCGCCAGCCTGCGCTGGCTGAGCGCGATGGACTGGAAGGAGTTCGTCGAGACGCTGAGCCGGGTCGAGAAGGTCCTGCGCACCGATCCGGCCAAGGTCTACCGCGCGATGGATTTCTCGACCCGGGACCGCTACCGACACGCGGTGGAGTTTTTCGCGCGGCACAGCGGGGCCCCGGAGGCGGAGGTCGCCCAGCGCGCGGTTGAGCTCGCGGCGGAGGCCGGCCGCGCCAAGGGCCCGGGGGACCGAACCGCCCACGTCGGCTTTTACCTGATCGACAAGGGCCGCACGGAGCTTGGGCGCACGGTGCGGGTGCGCTGGCCCTGGCGGACCGTCCTCGAACGGAGCGTCCATCATTTCCCGCTCGCGTTCTACGCCGGCGGGATCACCGGGCTGACCCTGGCCGCGGCGCTGCCGCTGCTGCAGCACCTCCGCGCGCTCGCCCTGTCGGCCGGCGAGCTCGCCGCCTTCCTGCTGGTCGTCCTGCTCTGCGCCAGCCAGCTGGCGGTGGCGCTGATGAACTGGCTGTCCACGCTCCTGGTGAAGCCCAACCTGCTCCCCCGCCTGGACTGCTCGGCCGGCATTCCGGCGGACTGCGCCACGATGGTGGTGGTGCCCACGCTGCTCACGAGCGCGCCGGCCGTGGACCGTCTGCTCGAGACCCTGGAAATCCATCACCTGTCGAACCGCGACCGGAATCTGCATTTCGCCCTGCTGACGGACTTCCGCGACGCCGCCGCGGAGAACCTGCCGGCCGACGCCGCGCTCCTGCAGCGGGCCCGAGCCGGCATCGAGCAGTTGAACCGCCGCTATCTTTCCCCGACCGCAGAACTCTTCTTCCTCTTCCACCGTCCGCGCCGCTGGAATGCGGGCGAGGGCCGGTGGATGGGGTATGAGCGCAAGCGCGGGAAGCTGATGGAGTTCAATGCGCTCCTGCGCGGCGGGGCGGCCGGCCGCTTTTCCACGATCCTCGGGGCGACGGCGATCCTCCCTTCGATCCGGTACGTCATCACCCTCGACTCCGACACCCAGCTGCCGCGCGAGGCCGCCCGACAGCTGGTCGGCAGCATGGCCCATCCGCTCAACCGGCCCGTGTTCGACTCCGTCCGCGGCGTCGTCGCCGAAGGCTACGGCATACTGCAGCCGCGCGTCAGCGTGAGCCTGCCCAGCGCGCGGCGATCCTGGTTTGTCCGGATCTTCGCCGGCGAGCCCGGGATCGATCCGTACACGCGGGAGGTCTCCGACGTCTATCAGGACGTGTTTCAAGAAGGCTCCTTCATCGGCAAGGGCATCTATGAGGTGGACGCCTTCCAGCGGGCCATGCAGGGGCGCTTCCCGGAGAACACCGTGCTCAGCCACGACCTGCTCGAGGCCTGCCACGCGCGCTCCGCGCTCGTGAGCGACGTGGAATTCTACGAGGCCTACCCTTCCCGCTACAATGTGGACATCGAGCGGCGCCACCGCTGGATCCGCGGCGACTGGCAGGCCACCCAGTGGCTGCTGCCGCGGGTGCCCGGAGCGGATGTCCGGCGGATCGCCAACCCGCTTTCGGCGCTGTCCCGCTGGAAGCTGTTCGACAATCTGCGGCGCAGCCTGGTGCCGATCGCGCTGCTGCTCCTGCTGCTGGGCGCCTGGGTGCTCCTGCCCGGGCACGGCGCCTCGGGCGCGCCGCTGGTGCTCGCGTTCATCACCCTGCCGGGCCTGCTGGCGGCGCTGGTCGACGCGGTGCGCAAGCCGGCCGACCTGCCCTGGGGGACCCACCTGCGGGGCTGCGCCGCTTCGGGCGGCCGGCATCTGGCGCAGATCTTTCTCACCGTGGCGTTTCTCCCCTACGACGCCTTCGTCAGCCTGGACGCGATCGCCCGGACGCTCCTGCGCATGCTGGTGACCCGCCGGCGGCTCCTCGAATGGCAAACGGCGAGCGATTCCGAAGGGGTCGGACGGGCCGACCTCGCCGGCTTCTACGCCACCATGGGCATCGCCCCGCTGGCCGCGCTCGCGATCGCGCTTTTCCTGGCGGTCGCCCACCCGGCGCAGCTGGCGACGGCGGGGCCGATCCTGGGCCTGTGGCTGGCGGCGCCGGCGATCGCCTGGTGGATCAGCCGGCCCCTCGAGGTCGCGGGGGCGGACCTCACCGCCGCGCAGTCGGCCTTTCTCGGCCGCACGGCCCGCCAGACCTGGCACTTCTTCGACACGTTTGTCACCGCCGGGGAAAACTGGCTGCCGCCCGACAATTACCAGGAGGTCCCCGCGCCCACGATTGCGCCGCGGACCTCGCCCACGAACATGGGCCTGGCGCTCCTCGCCAACCTGGCCGCCCGGGACTTTGGCTACCTTTCGGCGGGCGCCCTGCTGGTCCGCACCCAGGCGGCCCTGGGCACGATGCGGCGGTTGGAGCGCTACCGTGGACACTTCTACAATTGGTACGATACCCGCACGCTCCAGCCGCTCCTGCCCCTTTATGTTTCCAGCGTCGACAGCGGCAATCTGGCGGGCCATCTGCTCACGCTGGGCGCCGGACTGCGGGAGCTGGCGGATGCAAAGATCGTCTCCCGGCAGGTCTTCGCCGGATTGCGCGACACGGCCGGCATCCTGCGGCCGCTGGCCGGAGAAAACGCCGGCCTCGCGCGGTTCGAGGCGGAGCTGGCGCAGCCGCCCGCCTCGCTGCGCGCGTCGTTCGCGCTCCTGGAGCGCGCGGCGGAGCTCGCGGCCGAAATCCAGGCTTCGCTGGCGAGCGCCGGCGAGGAGGCCAAGGGTTGGGCCCAGCGCCTGAAGCGCGATTGCGATGGGCAGCTGGACGACCTGCTCTGGCTCGCTCCGTGGCTGGCGCTGCCCGCCCCCGCGCCCGGCCGGCTCCCGGCCGCCCCGCCTGTTCCTCAGCCCGGGCCGCCCGACTCCCCGCCGACAGCGGCGGCGGAACTGGAGCGCCAACTGGGGCGGCTCGACCAGATTCCCACCCTGCGCGGGGTCGCGGAGGCCGGCCGCGCGCTGGGCCCGCTGCTCGACGAGCTGGCGCCGGAGACCCCCGCCCGGTGCGCGGGCCTCGCGCCCGCGCTGCGCGAGGCGAGCGCCCGGGCGGCGCAGCGCCTCCGGGCGCTGGAGGCGGCGGCGCTGGAGTGCGATGGGCTGGCCGCGATGGACTTCACCTTCCTGTTCGTCCCGGCCCGCGATCTGTTTTCCACCGGGTTCAATGTCGCGGAGCTGCGGAACGACCCCGGCTTCTACGACCTGCTGGCGTCGGAAGCGCGGGTCTGCAGCTATGTCGCGATCGCGCTGGGGCAGGTGCCGCAGGACCACTGGTTCTCGCTGGGCCGCCTCCTGGTTGCGCCCCGCGGCGAGTCGGTCCTGGTTTCCTGGAGCGGCTCGATGTTCGAATACCTGATGCCGCTGCTGGTCATGCCGAACTACGAGCAGACGCTGCTCGACCACACCTGCCGGGCCGCCGTGCGCCGCCAGATCGAATACGGCCAGTCGCGCGGCGGGCCGTGGGGCATCTCGGAATCGGGCTACAATCGCACCGACGTCAACTTGAACTACCAGTACCGCGCCTTCGGGGTGCCGGGTCTGGGCCTGAAGCGCGGCTTGGCCGACGACCTGGTCGTCGCTCCCTATGCCACCGCCATGGCCCTGATGGTCGCTCCCGCCGCGGCCTGCGCCAACCTCGAGCGGCTGGCGGCCGAGGGCTGCGCCGGCGCCTACGGCTTCTATGAGGCCGTGGATTACACTCCGGCGCGGCTGCCCCCGGACGAAAGCCGAGCGATCATCCGGTCCTTCATGGCGCACCACCAGGGAATGAGCCTGCTCGCGCTCGTCAATCTCCTGCAGGGCGATCCGATGCAGCGCCGCTTCATGGCCTGCCCCATCCTGCGGGCGACCGACCTGCTCCTGCAGGAACGGGTGCCCAAGTCGGCCGTGAGCGTGTTCGCCGAGGATCTGGCCCTGGAAACCTCGCGGACGCCGTCCACCGAAAGCGAGCGGGTGATGCGGATCTCGACCAATCCGACGGCCTCCTCCCCGGAGGCCCACCTCCTGTCCAACGGGCGCTACCATGTCGCCATCACCAGCGCCGGCGGCGGCTACAGCCGCTGGCGGGACCTGGCGGTCACCCGCTGGCGCGAGGATTCCACCCGCGACCACTGGGGGACCTTTGTCTATCTGCGCGACCAGGCGACGGGGGATTTCTGGTCCAGCGCCTATCAGCCGACCCAGCGCGCGGTCAAGGGCTACGAGGCGATCTTCACCCAGGCGCGCGCCGAGTTCCGCCAGCGCCCGCCCGGCCTGGAGGTCCATACCGAGATCAGCGTGTCGCCGGAGGACGACGTGGAGCTGCGGCGGATCACCGTCACCAATCGCGCCTCCGTGGCGCGGGTGATCGAGTTCACCAGCTACGCGGAGGTCGTGCTCGCGACCCCGGCCGCGGACGAGGCCCATCCGGCCTTCAGCAATCTCTTCGTGCAGACGGAATTCGCGCCGAAGTCCTCGGCGATCCTCTGCACCCGGCGCGCCAGCTCCCCGGCCGCCAAGCCGCCTTGGCTGCTGCACCTGATGGTGGGCCAGGGCGGCGAACAAGGGAAGGTGTCCTGCGAGACGGACCGCGCGCGCTTCATCGGGCGGGGCCGCACCCTCGCCAACCCCGCCGCGATGCAGGAGCGCGCGCCTTTGTCCAACACCACCGGCTCCGTGCTCGACCCGATCATTTCGCTCCGGCGCACGGTCTCCCTGCCGCCGAACGAAACGGCGACCGTCGACCTGGTGATCGGGGTGACCGAAAGCCGGGAGTCCGCGCTGGCGCTGGTGGAAAAGTACCAGAATTCCCGCATGGCCGACCGCACTTTCGACCTGGCGTGGACCCACAGCCAGGTCACGTTGCGCCACCTCAATGCCACGGAACGGGAGGCCCAACTCTACGGGCAGATGGCGGGCGCGCTGCTCTACGCCGATCCGGCCCAGCGGGCCGGCCCAGGCGTGCTGCGCACCAACCGGCGCGGGCAGAGCGGCCTTTGGAGCTACGGGATCTCCGGCGACGCGCCGATCGTCCTCCTGCAGATCGGCGATGCCGCAAAGATCGCGCTCGTCCAGCAGGTGGTCCGGGCCCACTCGTACTGGCGGATGAAGGGCCTGACGGTCGAGCTGATGATCCTGAACGAGGACCGCTCGATTTACCGCCAGCCGCTGCAGGAGGAGATCACCGCGCTGATTGCTTCGGGCGTCGAGGCGCAGATGCTGGACAAGCCCGGCGGCATCTTCGTGCGGCGCCGGGAGCAGGTGCCCCGGGACGACCTGGTCCTGCTGCAGGCGGCGGCCCGCATCGTGCTCAACGACGAGGATGGCACGCTCGCCGAGCAATTGGAGCGCCGGGGGGCCCTGGAGCCGCCGGTCCCGCCGTTCGCACCCACCCGCTCCGCGCGGCCCGAGGCCACCGCGCCCCTGGCGCCGCGGGACCTCGGCTTTCCGAACGGCCTGGGCGGCTTCACCCGCGACGGGCACGAGTATGTCATCACCCTCCAGCCCGGACAGACGACCCCGGCCCCGTGGATCAACGTGCTGGCCAATCCGACCTTCGGCACGGTCGTCTCCGAGGGCGGCGCCGCCTACAGCTGGGCGGAGAACGCCCATGAGTTTCGCCTCACGCCCTGGAGTAACGATCCGGTCCGGGATCCCCCCGGCGAGGCCCTCTACCTCCGGGACGAGCAGACCGGGCAATTCTGGTCGCCGACGCCGCTGCCGGCCCGGGGCGCCACGCCCTACGTCATCCGCCACGGCTTCGGCTACACGGTCTTCGAGCATGCGGAAAACGGCATCGCCTCCGAGCTCTGGATCTACGTGGCGATGGATGCGCCGGTCAAATTCTCGCTCCTGAAGCTGCGCAACTGCTCGGGCCGCCCGCGCCGCCTGTCGGTCACCTGCTACTGCGAATGGGTGCTGGGCGAACTGCGGCCGAAGAATCTGCTGCACGTGCAGACCGACGTGGACCTCGAGACCGGAGCGCTGCTGGCGCGCAACTACTACAACACCGAGTTTGCCGACCGCATCGCCTTCCTCGACACCAGCGACGAAACCCGCAGCGTCACCGGCGATCGCCGGGAGTTTCTGGGCCGCGACGGCAGCCCCGCCCAGCCGGCCGCCCTGAGGCGCGCGCGCCTATCCGGCAAGGTCGGCGCCGGGTTGGACCCGTGCGGCGCCGCGCAGGTCGTCTTCGACCTGGCCGAGGGCCAGGAAAAGGAGACGTGCTTCCGGCTTGGCGCCGGCCGCGGCCCGGCCGAGGTGCAGGGCCTGATCCGGCGCTTCCGCCCGGCCGGCGCCGCCCGCCTCGCCCTCGAGGGAGTCTGGGCCTACTGGAACCGGACCCTCGGCGCGGTGCAGTTCGAGACGCCCGACCCGGCGGTCGACGCGATGGCCAACGGCTGGCTCCTCTACCAGACCATCGCCTCCCGCCTTTGGGGCCGCACGGGATTCTACCAGTCCAGCGGGGCCTACGGCTTCCGCGATCAGCTGCAGGACGTGATGGCGCTGGTGCACGCCGAGCCGGCCCTCACCCGGGAGCACCTGCTCCGCGCGGCCGCGCGCCAATACGTCGAAGGGGACGTGCAGCACTGGTGGCATCCGCCGAGCGGGCGCGGCGTGCGCACCCATTCGTCCGACGACTATCTGTGGCTGCCGTTCGCCACCTGCCGTTACGTCGGGTGCCTCGCCGACACGGGCGTGCTCGACGAGCCGATCGGCTTCCTGGAGGGCCGCCCGGTCAAGCCGGAGGAGGAGGCGTACTACGAGCTGCCGAATCGCTCCGAGACGTCCGCCTCCCTCTACGACCACTGCGTGCGCGCAATCGAGCACGGGCTGAGGTTCGGCGCGCACGGCTTGCCGTTGATGGGCGGCGGGGATTGGAACGACGGCATGAACCGGGTCGGCAACGAAGGCCGCGGCGAGAGCGTCTGGCTGGGCTTTTTCCTCTACGACGTGCTCACGCAGTTCGCCGGCCTGGCGGGAGCCCATCGCGATCCGGGCTTCGCCGCGCGCTGCCTCGCCCAGGCGCAGGAGCTGCGGCGCAATCTCGAGGTGCACGCCTGGGACGGCCAATGGTACCGCCGCGCGTATTTCGACAACGGCGAGCCCCTCGGCTCGGCGTCCAACCCCGAATGCCAGATCGACTCCCTGCCGCAGAGCTGGGCGGTGCTGAGCACCGCCGGCGATCCGGCCCGCGCGCGCACGGCCATGGAGTCGGTGGATCGGCGCCTGGTCCGGTGCGACGCCGGGCTGGTGCAGTTGTTCGATCCGCCCTTCGACAAATCCGCGCTCGATCCGGGCTACATCAAGGGCTACATCCCGGGCGTCCGCGAGAACGGCGGCCAATACACCCACGGCGCGGTCTGGGCCGCCATGGCCTGCGCCCAGCTGGGCGAGACCGACCGCGCTTGGGAGCTCTGCGGGATGCTCAATCCGGTCCACCACGGGGCGACCGCCCGCAGCATCGCCGTCTACAAGGCGGAGCCGTACGCCCTGGCGGCCGATGTCTATGCGGTCGCGCCCCACGTGGGGCGCGGCGGCTGGACCTGGTATACCGGCTCGGCCGGGTGGATGTACCGCCTGCTGGTCGAAACCCTGCTGGGCGTGAACCTGGAGGGCGATCGCCTGCGCCTGACGCCGCTGCTGCCCAAATCCTGGACGAGCTTCAAGATCCACTACCGCCATCGGCAGGCGGTCTATCACATCACGGTCACCCGGCTTGCCGCCACGGCGGCGGCGGCCGATTCCCTGACGCTGGACGGCCGGGTGATTCCGGGGAATGTCCTCCCCCTGCGGGACGCGCAGGGGGAGCACGCCGTCGAACTGAACCTACGCTGAAAGCCGCCGCCGATGCTGATCCTCTACAAAACGCGGGCCACCGCCACCGGCGGCCGCCTGGGCCACGTTCAAACCGCAGACGGAGCGGTGTCGCTCAACCTGGTGAAGCCGGACTCGGCCAAGCCCGGCCCGAATCCCGAGGAGCTTTTTGCCGCGGCGTATGCAGCCGCCTTCGACAGCGACCTCCAGGCGGCGGGGCAGCGTCTGCGGCTCGCGCCGGCCGCCACCTCGACCTCGGTGGAGGTTGGCATCGGCCGCAATGCGGCCGGCGCCGGGGCCCTGGACATCGACATCTTCGTTGAGGTCCGGGGGCTGCAGGAAGCCCAGGCGCGCGAGCTCATCGAAGCGGCCGATCTGCTCTGTCCGTATTCCAACGCCATGCGCCATAACGTCGATGTCCGCCTGCATGTGCAGGTCCGCCCGGTCCCGAGCGGCCCGAACCACCAGGCCTGAGCGATCCGGCCCAGCCTGCACCCAGGCCGAATCCCGATGACCAGCCTCCTTTCCCCCCGGCTTGCGGCCCAGCCGAATCCAACGGTGATGGGCGGCATCTACAGCCATTTCTTCGTGCACGAATCCTCCCCGGGGATCCGGATCCTGCTGATCGTCGTCCTGGCGGTGCTCGCGCACGGCGCGGCCCGGTTGCTCCGGCGCACCAGCGAGTGGCTGCTGGTGCAAAGCCACGGGCAGAAGGCCCGCTTCGGCGGCGTGACCGAGAACCCCAAGTTCGATACGGCGACCCGGCTCATCGTGAGCGGGATCGCGTTCGTGATCTATTTTCTGGCCTTCGGCCTGATTTTGCAGGAATTCGGGTTCAGCCTGACGACCTACCTGGCGAGCACCACCGTGCTCGGGCTGGCGATCAGCTTCGGCTCCCAGGGACTGGTCCAGGACATCGTGATCGGGCTGACGCTGATCTTTTGGAACGCACTGGATGTAAATGATATGGTCGAAATCACCGGACCGACCACCAGTGTGGTCGGCCGGGTGGAGGAGATCGGCATGCGGTTCATCAAGGTCGTTAATTTCTTCAACCAGAAGGTCTTCATCCCCAACCGCACCATCGGCAACGTCAGCCGCTTTCCCCACGGCGGAGTCGACGCCTATGCCGATCCCCAGATTCCGACCGCCGCGGACCGCTCCCAAGTCGCGCAACAGATCGAAAACATCGCCGTCGGGATGTGGGCCCAATTCGGGGCCATCATTCTGGCCGAGCCGATCATCGGCAAGGTCGAGACGGCACCCGGCGGCAGCTGGAACTTCGTCCGGGTGCATTTCAAGATCTGGCCGGGGCAGGGAAGCCTGATCGAGATCGCCTTTCGCCAGGAGGTCGTGAAGGCGATGCGGGCCTTCGACCCCAATTACGCCGACTGGCAGGTGCCCGTCACCTACCGCGCCGGCACCGCCTCCAAAACCCTCAAGGCCCACTGACCCATGACCCCGGCCCCACCCGCCCCGGAGGCTCCTCCGCCGGCCGGCCTCACGAGCGAGGAAGCCCACCGCCGGCTCGCGCAAGTCGGTCCCAACACCATTCCGGACGCCTCCCAGCGTCCCCTGCGCCGGGCCCTCGGCGAGTTTTGGGCGCCGATCCCCTGGATGCTCGAGGCGGCCATGGCGCTGGAGCTCGTCCTCGGCAAATCCGTCGAGGCCGGCATCATCCTCGTCCTGCTGGTCTTCAACGCGGCGCTTGGGTTCTTTCAGGAGGGACGGGCGCAGGCGACGCTGGCCGCGCTCAAGTCCCGGCTCGCCCTCAATGCCTCGGTTTTCCGCGACCGGGCCTGGGTGACGGTGGCCGCCGGCGAACTGGTGACCGGCGATCAGGTGAAGCTGTCCGTCGGGGCGGTCGTCCCCGCCGACGTGCGCCTGGGCTCCGGGGAGATCCTCCTCGACCAGTCGATGCTGACGGGCGAATCGCTGCCGATCGAAGCCGGGCCCGGCGCGCAGACCTTCGCCGGGGCCCTGGTGCGGCGGGGCGAGGCGGTCGCGGAGGTCACGGCGACGGGCCCCCGCACCAAGTTTGGGCGCACCGCCGAGCTGGTCCGCACCGCCCGGGTCGAGAGCACCCAGCAGAAGGCGGTGCTGCGGGTGGTGCGCAATCTCGCCCTCTGCAACGGCTGCCTGATCGCGCTGATGGTCGGGTACGGCCATTGGCTCAAGCTGCCGGCCGGGGAGATCGTGCCCCTAATGCTCACCGGCGTGTTGGCCTCGATTCCGGTCGCGCTGCCGGCCACCTTCACCCTCGCGGCGGCGCTCGGCGCCCAGGCCCTGGCCCGCCTCGGAGTCCTGCCCACCCGCCTTTCCGCGGTGGACGAGGCGGCCAGCATCGACGTGCTCTGCGCGGACAAGACGGGCACCCTGACACGCAATGAGCTGAAGGTCACCGCGGTGCGGCCCCTGGCCGGCTGGGACGAAGCCAAGACCCTGGGTCTGGCCGCGCTCGCCAGTTCCCAAGGCGGCCAGGATCCGGTCGACGCGGCCATTCGGGTCGCCGCCGCGGCGGGCAATGCCTCCGAGCTTCTGAAGCTCGTCCACTTTATTCCCTTCGACTCCGCCTCCCGGCGGTCCGAGGCCGCGGCGGTGGATTCGAAGGGCGCCCCCGTGCGAATCGTGAAGGGCGCCTTCGCCGCCGTCCTGGGCCTGACGCCGCCATCGCCCGAGGCCGCGGCGATCGCGGGCCAGCTGGAAGCCCAGGGGTTCCGCGTGCTCGCGGTCGCCGCGGGCCCTCCGGATGCGCTGCGGCTGGTCGGGATCATCGGCCTGAGCGACCCGCCGCAGCCGGATTCCCCGGCGCTCGTCGCCGAACTGCGCGCCTTGGGCGTGCGCACCGTCATGGTGACCGGCGACGCCGCGGCGACGGCGCTGAGCGTCGCGCACACGGTCGGCCTCGAAGGGGCGGCCTGTCCGCCCGGACCGATCCCCGCCGCGGTGCGCCCCGAGGATTTTGCCGTCTTCGCCGGGGTCCTCCCGGAGGGAAAGTTCAACCTCGTCAAAGCCTTCCAGCACAGCGGGCACACGGTGGGCATGTGCGGCGACGGCGCCAACGACGCGCCGGCGCTGCGCCAGGCGCAGATGGGAATCGCGGTGTCGACCGCCACCGACGTCGCCAAGTCCGCCGCGGGAATCGTGCTCACCAAGCCGGGGCTCGGCGGCATCGTCGCGGCGGTCAAGGAAGGCCGGGTGACGTTCCAGCGCATCCTCACCTATACGCTCAACTCGGTGACCAAAAAGGTCGTGCAGGTGCTCGTCCTGGCGGTCGGCCTGATCCTGACCGGGCACGCGATCCTGACGCCGATGCTGATGGTCATCATCATGCTCACCGGCGACCTGCTCGGCATGGCGCTGGCCACCGACCGCGTGCGGCCGTCCCCGCAGCCCAATGCCTGGCGCATCGGCAGCCTGACGCTGGCCGGCGTCTTCATGGGGCTGTGCGAGCTGGTCTTTTGCACCACCGTGCTGGCGATCGCCAAGTATCGCCTCGGGTACGGCCTCGAAAGCCTGCGCACGCTCACCTTCGTGGCGATTGTGTTCGGCAACCAGGCGACCACCTATACCAACCGCGAGCGCGGGCGCATGGGGTCGTCCCGCCCCAGCCGGTGGCTGATCGGTTCATCGGTGGTCGATCTGCTGATCGCCTCGACGCTGGCGACGTGCGGAATCGCCATGGCCCCGCTGCCGGTGGTTGTGGTCGGGGGAACCCTCGCGGCCACCGCGGTCTTCGCCGTTGCCGCGGACTTTGCGAAGGTTCCGGTCTACAATCGCCTCCGGATCGGGTGACGGGGAGCGCGCGGTCCGCTCCCGGTTCGGACGAATCCATCCGCCATCCGCGGCATGCGTTTCCCCGCGGCGGGCGTCTCCCGGCACAGTCAAGGTAGGGTTACACTCCATGGTTCCGGCGCCCCGGCAGGCGCACGATGACGTAGGCGGGTGCCGGGCCTGACCCGACACCCGTGGCTTTAGGCACGCGCCAACTAAAGCCTCCCGCCGCAAGGGATCAGCTCAACCACCGCCTCCGACCAGGAGCCGGTGAATCCGACCAACCACATGAACACGATCACCACCCCACTCTCGCCGGAACTGCTCCAGCGGATGCATGCCTACTGGCGCGCCGCCAACTATCTGTCGGTCGGCCAGATTTATCTGTACGACAATCCGCTCCTCAAGGAGCCGCTGCAGCTGGCCCATGTGAAGCCGCTGGTGGTCGGGCACTGGGGCACCACCCCGGGGCAGAACTTCATCTACGTGCACCTGAACCGCGCGATCAAGCAGCACGACCTGGACATGTTCTACATCGCCGGTCCCGGCCACGGCGGCCCGGCGATCGTCGGCAACGTTTACCTCGAGGGCACCTGGAGCGAGGTCTATCCGAACGTCACGCAAGACGAGGCCGGGCTGAAGAAGCTGTTCACCCAATTTTCGTTTCCCGGCGGGATCTCCAGCCATGTGGCCCCGACGACCCCGGGGTCGATCCATGAGGGCGGAGAACTGGGCTACTCGCTGAGCCACGCCTTCGGGGCGGCCTTCGACAACCCCGGCCTGATCGTCGCCTGCGTCGTCGGCGACGGCGAGGCGGAAACCGGTCCGCTGGCGACGGCCTGGCAGTCCAACAAATTCCTCAATCCCATCACCGATGGCGCCGTGCTGCCGATCCTGCACCTGAACGGCTACAAGATCAGCAACCCCACGGTCCTCTCCCGCATCGAGCACGATGAGTTGGAGCAGTTCCTGCGCGGCTGCGGCTGGACGCCGTACTTCGTCGAGGGGGACGATCCGGAAAAGATGCATCAGCTCATGGCCGGGACCCTGGACCAGGCCATCGCCGACATCCGGCAGATCCAGGCCCGGGCCCGCGCCAAGAACGAGCCGGCGCGGCCGCGCTGGCCCCTGATCGTCCTGCGCTCGCCCAAGGGATGGACCGGGCCGAAAGTGGTCGACGGCCTGCAGATCGAGGGCACATTCCGCGCCCACCAGGTGCCGATTCTGGTGGACGCCGAGCATCCCGAGCACGTCCGCCTGCTCGAAAACTGGATGAAGAGCTACCAGGCCGAGGAGCTGTTCGACGGCCAGGGCCGCCTGCGCCCGGAGCTCGCCGAACTGGCGCCGAAGGGCGATCGGCGCATGGGCGCCAACCCGCACGCCAACGGCGGACTGCTGCTGCGCGACCTGCGGATGCCGGACTTCCGCGACCATGCGGTGACCGTGCCGGCCCCGGGGGCGGTCGACGGCCAGGACACCCTCGTCCTGGGCAAATTCCTCCGCGACGTGGCCAAGCTGAACCAGGTCCGGCGCAATTTCCGGATCTTCGGGCCCGACGAGACCCTCTCCAACCTCCTCGGGGCGGTCTTTGAGGTCACCGATCGCCAGTGGGACGCGCGGCGGGAGAAAAACGACGAGTTTCTCGCCCCCGCCGGCTGCGTGCTGGACTCGATGCTGAGCGAGCACCAATGCGAGGGCTGGCTGGAAGGTTACCTGCTGACCGGCCGGCACGGCCTGTTCAACAGCTACGAGGCCTTCATCCGCATCGTCGACTCGATGTTCAGCCAGCATGCGAAGTGGCTGAAGGTGACCAAGGAGCTGCCCTGGCGGCGGAGCATCTCGTCGCTGAACTACCTGCTCGCCTCCCATGTCTGGCAGCAGGATCACAACGGGTTTACGCATCAGGATCCGGGCTTCCTCGACCATGTGATCAACAAGAAGGCCTCGATTGTGCGCGTCTATCTGCCGCCGGACGGCAACTGCCTGCTGTCGGTTTTCGATCACTGCCTGCGCAGCCGGGACTACGTCAACGTGGTGGTGGCCGGCAAGCACGCCCTGCCCCAGTGGCTGGACATCGAAGCTGCCGTCCGGCACTGCACGGAGGGGATCGGCATCTGGCAGTGGGCCAGCAACGACCAGGGCGCCGAGCCGGACGTGGTGATGGCCTGCTGCGGCGACACCCCGACGCTGGAGATCCTGGCCGCCGTCTCGATCCTGCGCCGCCACCTGCCCGACCTGAAGATCCGGGTGATCAACGTGGTCGATCTGATGAAGCTGCAGTCGGCCAGCGAGCATCCGCATGGCCTGAATGAAACCGATTACGATTCGCTGTTCACCACCGACAAGCACATCGTCTTTGGATTCCACGGTTACCCGTGGCTGGTGCATCGGCTCACCTACCGCCGGACCAACCACAACCTCCATGTCCGGGGCTACAAGGAGGAGGGCACGATCACGACGGCCTTCGACATGCGGGTGCAAAACGACCTGGACCGCTTTCACCTGGTGCAGGATGTGGTCGATCGCCTGCCCCATCTGGGCGCCAAGGGCGCCTACCTGAAGCAGCAGATGCAGGACAAGCTGCTCGAGCACAAAAGCTACATCGACCGGCATGGCGAGGACCTGCCGGAAATCCGCAATTGGAAGTGGCCGGCCAAGCCGGCGGCCGCCAGTCCCCAGGTCGCCGAACTCGTCCACGCCTGAGGCGGACGTCGCGTGCGCCCGCCCCCCGTGTCTCCCTCGGCTTCGGTCACCAATCACGGCAGCGTCGCCTCGGTGCGCGGCAGCGTCGTGGATGTGCGGTTTGACCGCAGCCTGCCCCCGATCTATTCGGTGCTGCGCGCCGGTCCGGACGGCCGGATCGTCATCGAAGTGCAGACCCAGCTCGACGCGCGCCGGGTCCGCGGCATCGCCCTGACGCCCACGCAAGGGCTGGCCCGGGGCATGCCGGTGGAAGACACGGGGGGGCCCCTGACGGCGCCGGTCGGCCCGCAGATCATCTCGCGGATGTTCGATGTGTTCGGCCGCGTGATCGACCATCTGCCGCCGCCGGCCGGCCTCCGGCAGCGCCCCATCCACCGCGCCCCGCCGCCCCTGGCCGACCAGGTGACCAAGTCCGAGATCTTCGAGACGGGAATCAAGGCCATCGACGTCCTCGTGCCGCTGGAACGCGGCGGCAAGGCTGGCATGTTCGGCGGCGCCGGCGTGGGCAAGACAGTCCTCCTCACGGAGATGATCCACAACATGGTCGGGCACCAAAAAGGCGTAAGCATTTTTTGCGGCATCGGGGAACGCTGCCGCGAGGGCGAGGAGCTCTACCGGGGCATGCAAGCTGCGGGGGTGCTCCCCAACATGGTGATGGTCTATGGCCAGATGAACGAGCCTCCGGGCAGCCGCTTTCGGGTCGGACTGACGGCCCTGACGATGGCCGAGTACTTCCGGGACGACGAGCACCGCGAGGTGCTGCTGCTGATCGACAACATCTTCCGCTTCATCCAAGCCGGCATGGAGGTATCGGGCCTGATGGGCCGGATGCCGTCGCGCCTCGGCTACCAGTCCACGCTGGGCACGGAGCTGTCCGGGTTGGAGGAGCGGATCGCCAACACCCGCGAGGGCGCCATCACGTCGATCCAGGCCGTGTACGTGCCGGCGGACGACTTGACCGACCCGGCGGCGGTGCACGTCTTCTCCCATCTCTCCGCCTCGATCGTGCTGTCGCGCAAACGGGCGAGCGAAGGCCTCTATCCGGCCATCGACGTCCTGCAGTCCAACTCGAAAATGGCGACGCCCGGGATCGTGGGCGCGCGGCACTACAAACTGGCGCAGGAAATCCGGCACACCCTGGCGCAATACGGGGACCTGAAGGACATCATCGCGATGCTCGGCCTGGAGCAGCTCTCCCCGGAGGACCGCCAGACGGTCGCCCGCGCCCGGCGGCTGGAACGCTTCCTGACCCAGCCGTTCTTCACCACGGAGCAATTCAGCGGGATCAAGGGGAAGTCCGTCAGCCTGGCGGACTCGCTCGACGGCTGCGAACGCATCCTGCGCGACGAGTTCAAGGATTATCCGGAAAGCGCCCTCTACATGATCGGGCCCATCAGCGAGGTGAAGGGCAAGCCGGCCGCCAATCCGCCTCCGGCCCCGGCGGCGAAGACCGCCGCCCCGGGACCGGCGAAACCGGCGGCCGCGCCGGCCAAGGCCGAGCCCGCCGCGCCGCCGCAACCGCCGGAGCACCCGGCGCCGCCGGCCCAACCGACCGTCTCCGCCCATGAAACTTAAGATCCTGCTGCCCTCCCAGGTCTTCGCGGAAAAGGCCGACGTCCTGAGCATCGTCGCGGAGACCAGCGAGGGCGAACTCGGGCTCCTGCCCCATCGCCTGGACTGCGTGGCGGCGCTGGAGCCCGGGATCCTGACCTACCGGACCGCGGCGGAAGGGACCATTTACCTCGCCGTCGACGAAGGCGTGCTGGTGAAGGCCGGTCCGGATGTGCTCGTGTCGGTGCGCCACGCCATTGGGGGAACGGATCTGAGCCAGCTGCACGAGGCGGTGAAGCGCGAGTTTCTGACGCTCGACGAACAGGAGCGGGACGTGCGCGCGGCGATCGTCCGGATGGAAGGCGCCCTGATCAGCCAACTGACGGAGTTCCAACATGGCCGATGACCCGGAAAGCAGGCCGGCGGAAAAGGAGTCGGACTTCGCCCACCAGGTCGGGGTCAAGGCCGCCCGCAAACTGCGGGTGCAGCGCCGCGGCCCGCAGGGGGTCTGGTTCGGTCTGGGCATGTCCGGACTGATCGGCTGGTCGGTGACGGTGCCGACCATCGCCGGCGCGATGCTCGGCTTGTGGCTGGACCGGCACCATGGAAGCGCCTATTCCTGGACCCTGATGCTGATGGCCGCCGGCCTGGTGATCGGCTGCCTCAACGCCTGGCATTGGCTCGCCCGCCAGGACCAGGCGATGCGGGACGAAACGGAGGACAAGGATGAATGAGCCCCTCGCCGTGGTCCTCGCGCTCGCCGCGGGGGTCCTGCTCGGCGCGATCTTTTTCGGCGGCCTGTGGTGGACGATCCGGCGCGGCTTTTCGTCCGCCCGACCGGTCGCCTGGTTTGTCGGCAGCCTCCTCTTGCGCTCGGCGCTCGCGCTCGGGGGCTTCGCGTTCGTGGCGCGGGGCGACTGGCGGCGGCTGCTGGCCTGCCTGCTCGGCTTCTTCCTCGCGCGCCTGCTGGCAACCCACCTGTCCCGCGCACCGCGGACGGCGCCGAATCGGGCGATGGCCGGAGGCAGCCGATGAATCTCACCACCGACCAGCAGATCTTCTGGCAGCACGGCTGGGTCAAACTCAACGGCACGATCGTGCTGACCTGGGTGACGATGGCCGCCATGGCGGCCGGCGCGAAGCTGATCACCCGGCACCTGGCGACCGAAGGGAAGATCTCCCGCTGGCAGGGCGCGCTGGAAATCATCGTCGCGGCCATCGAGGAGCAGATCAAGGAAGTCGGCCTGAACCAGCCGGAGAAGTATCTGCCTTTTCTCGGCACGCTCTTCCTGTTCGTCGCGACGGCGAGCGTTGCCACCGTGATTCCCGGCTATAAGCCCCCCACCGGATCGCTCTCGACCACCGCCGCCCTGGCGCTGTGCGTCTTTGTGGCGGTGCCCGTCTTCGGCGTGCGGGAGCAGGGGCTGGGCGGCTACCTGAAGACCTACACCAAGCCAACCGTGATCATGCTGCCGTTCAACATCATCAGCGAGCTCTCCCGCACGCTGGCCCTGGCGATCCGCCTCTTCGGCAACATGATGAGCGGCGTGATGATCATCGGGATCCTGCTCACGATCACGCCGTTCCTCTTCCCGATCGTCATGACCGCCCTCGGCCTGCTCACCGGCATGGTGCAGGCCTACATCTTCAGCATTCTGGCCGCCGTCTACATCGCGGCCGCCACCCGCGTGAGCCACCCGGCCCCCGCCGGCCCGGCCCCGCCGGCCAAGAGTCGATAAACCCACAACCAACAGGATCTCCATGGATAGCAATACTCTCATCGCCGTCGCTTCGATCGGCACCGCCGGCCTCACCACCGGCATCGGCTGCATGTGCCCGGCGCTCGGCGAGGGTCGCTCGGTCGCCACCGCCCTGACGGCCCTGGCCCAGCAGCCGGACGCCTCGGCCACGATCACCCGGACACTGTTCGTCGGCCTGGCGATGATCGAGTCGACCGCGATCTATTGCTTTGTCGTCTCGATGATCCTCATCTTCGCCAATCCGTTCTGGAACCACGTCATCGCCGCGGCGGGAGGAAAGTGAGCCATGCTCATCGACTGGTTCACCGTCGGAGCCCAGGTGCTCAACTTCGTCGTCCTCGTCGGGTTGCTGAAGCACTTCCTCTACCAGCCCATACTCAGCGCCATTGACGGCCGGGAGAAGGGGATCGCAGCCAAGCTGGCCGACGCGCAGGCCAAGGAAGCCGCCGCCAAAAAGGCGGGCGAAGAATTCCAGCATAAAAGCGACGAGTTCGACCGCCAGCGCGCCTCCCTGCTCGCCAAGGCGACCGACGAGGCGAAGGCCGAAGGCCAGCGGCTGCTGGACGAAGCCCGGAAAGCCGCCGACGTCCTCAGCGCCCAGCGCCAGGCGAAGCTGCGGACCGACGCCCAGAGCCTCGACCAGGCCCTCGCCCATCTGGCCCGGCAGGAGGTCTTCGCGATCGCGCGCAAGGCGCTGGCCGACCTCGCGACGGCGAGTCTGGAGGAACGCCTGGGCGAGGTGTTCACCCGCCGGCTGCGGGAGCTGGATGACAAGGCCAAGGCTGTGCTGGGCTGGGCCCTGAAGAAATCCGCCGACCCGGCCCTCGTGCGCAGCGCGTTCGAGCTGCCGGCCGGGCCGCGGGCCGCGATCCAGAACGCGCTCAACGAGACCTTTGCCACCGAGGTTCGCCTGCGCTTTGAGATCGCGCCGGAACTGGTCTGCGGAATCGAACTGAGCGCCAACGGCGAGAAGCTGGCCTGGAGCATCGCCGACTACTTGACCGCGCTTTCGAAAGGGGTCGACGCCCTGGTGGCGCCGCGTTCCCAACCCGAGCCAGCCCCCGCGGCCAAGACCGAGCCGGCGGCCAAGGCCGCATGAGCGCGCCGCCGGACAGCCTGCTGGCCGGGTTGGAGCGGACGTTCGCGCAGATCGGCCGGGCGCGGGAGTCCTTCGCGCCGATCCTTGCGCCCCGCGAAGTCGGCACGATCACCAATTCGTCCGTCGGGGTCGCCACCGTCTCGGGCCTGCCTGGCGTGGGCTACGAAGAACTGGTGCGCTTCCCGGGCGATGTGCTCGGCATCGCCTTCAACGTCGACGAGGACGCGGTCGGCGTCATTCTGCTCGGCGACTACCAGCAGCTGCACGCCGGCGACGAAGTCGAGCGCGCCGGGCGGGTCATGGACGTGGCGGTCGGCGAAGCCTTGATCGGAAGGGTGATCGACCCGCTCGGCCGGCCGCTGGACGGCGCCGGACCGGTCCCCGGAAACGAGCGCCGGCCGGTGGAGCGCCCGGCGCCGGAGATCATGGACCGGGCGGCCGTCTCGGTGCCGCTGCAGACCGGCCTGAAGGTGATCGACGCGCTGATTCCGATCGGCCGCGGCCAGCGCCAATTGATCCTCGGCGACCGGCAGACGGGCAAGACGGCCATCGCCGTCGACACCATCCTGAACCAGCGGGGCAAGAACGTGCTGTGCGTCTACTGCGCGATCGGCCGCCGCGCGTCCGCCGTGGCCAAGGTCGTGGCCACCCTGCGCGAAAAGGGGGCGATGGAGTACACCGTCGTCCTGGTCGCCGAGGGCGAGGACGCGCCGGGACTGGTCTACATCGCGCCCTACGCCGCCACGAGCATCGCCGAGTACTTCATGGAAAAAGGCCGCGACGTGCTGATCGTCTATGACGACCTCACGCAGCACGCCCGCGCCTATCGCGAGCTGTCGCTCTTGCTCCGCCGCCCGCCCGGGCGCGAAGCGTTTCCCGGCGACATCTTCTACATCCATTCGCGGATGCTGGAACGGGCGACGCATCTGCGGCCGGAGCGGGGCGGCGGCTCGCTGACCGCGCTGCCGATCATCGAAACCGAGGCGCAGGACATCTCCGCGTACATTCCGACTAATCTGATTTCAATCACGGACGGGCAAATCTACCTCTCGCCCACCCTGTTCGAATTGGGAGTGCTGCCTGCGGTCGACGTCGCCAAGTCGGTCTCCCGCGTGGGCGGGGAGGCACAGCGCGCGGCCTATCGCTCGGTCGCGGGCGACTTGAAGCTCGCCTACTCCCAGTTCGAGGAACTGGAGTCCTTCGCCCGCTTTGGCACCCGGCTCGACGAAAACACGCGCCGGACGATCGATCACGGCCGGCGCATCCGGGCCTGCCTGAAGCAGCCGGAGTCCCAGCCGGTCTCGATGGTCGCGCAGATCACCGTGCTCCTCGCCCTGGCGGCGGGGCTTTTCGACCGCGTGCCCCTCGAACGGGCCCCCGAAGCCGAACAGGTGCTGGAGCACGCGGCCGAGGGAATTTCGAAGGACGTGGTCGATCGGCTCACGACCGCGAGCAAATTGAGCGACGAGGATCGCAAGGCGATTCTCGAGGTCGCCACCCGGGCGCTCGCTCTGTTTCAGCCGCCGCCGAATCCCGCCGCCAAGCCCGAGGCAAAGCCCGAAGCCAAACCGGCCGTGAAGCCTCCCGCCGGCCCAGCGGCCAAGCCGGCGCCGCAGCCGGAAGCCAAGCCCCCCGCCAAAGGCGCCGCCCAGCCCGCCGCCAAGCCGGTGACCCAGCCCCCGCCATGAGCGGCGCCGCCGAAGATCTGCGCCACAAGCTTGCCGGCGCCAAGGACCTCCAGGGAGTCGTCCGCTCGATGAAGGCCCTGGCCGCTTCCAGCATCGGCCAGTACGAGAAGGCTGTCGCCTCGCTGGAGGATTATTATCGGACCGTGGAGCTGGGATTAGGCGCCTGCTTTCGCGCGGCCGGGCCCGGGCCGGCCCTGGCCAGCGACCGGCCCGCCGGAAAGAGGACGGTCGGAGCGGTCATCTTCGGCTCGGATCAGGGCCTCGTCGGGCAGTTCAATGAGGTGCTCGCGGACTACGCGACCCGCGCGCTCGGCGCCCGGCCCGGCAAAACCGCGAGGATCTGGGCGGTCGGAGACCGCATCCACGCGCTGATGCCGGAAGCCGGCCGGCGCCCGTCCGACCTGCTGGCGGTGCCCACTTCAGTCAACGCGATCACACCCCTGGTCGGCCGGATCTTGATCGAGCTCGATTCGGCCCGCGAACGGGGCGAAGTGGACGAAGTCCACCTGTTCCATAACCAACCGAAATCCGGTGCGGTCTACGAGCCGGTTGGAAAGCGCCTGCTGCCCCTGGACCACCTGTGGCAGCGCAAGCTCGCCGCCCTGCCGTGGCCGACCAAGAGGCTCCCCCAGGTCATTGGCGGCACGGCGCTGGCGCTGCCGGCTTTCATCCGGGGCTACCTTTTCGTGCTGCTCTTTCAGGCCGGCGCGGAGTCCCTGGCCAGCGAAAACGCGAGCCGCCTGGCGGCGATGCAGCGGGCCGAAAAGAACATCGAGGACATCCAGGAGGAGCTCGGCCGCACCTTTCACCGCCTGCGGCAGGAGGCCATCGACGAGGAGCTCTTCGACGTGATCTCCGGCTACGAGGCGCTCGCCCAGCGGCCGGACAAGGCCTGACTATGCTTGGCCGGGCCCGCGCGGCCGGCCCGGTCATGGGGCGCGTCGGTCCTGTTTCGCGGCCGCTCGGGCCGCCTGCAGCATTTGGTCATGCTCAGCCTCGCCGACGCCCTCCTCGGCCAGCTGCTCGCTTTCGCTCCGCCCTTCGTCGTCCTCGTCCTCGCTCGCGGACTCCGGCGCCTGGGTCCCCTTCGAGCCCGGCACCGGATTCCACCGTTCGCTCTCCGGAATCGCCTCGATCCTGGCCGCCTGCGGATCGACCTCCGTCTCGCCGGCCAGGCCGCGGGCCGCCTGTTCATAGTCGGCCGCCGAAACCTCCGGCGGGGTCCGGCCGGCGATCAGGGCCAATTCTCGGGCCCGCGCCTCGACCATCTTGTGACTCACCGGACCGATGCCGGCAAAGTTCTCGGTTAAGACGCCTTTGTTGAGCGGGTTTTTCTTCATGAGATTCTGGGGGGATTCCTCCCGGCGCCGCGCAGGGCGGCTTGGGCTGGGCGCCCGGGAGGAGATTCGCCGGCGCTTGCGATCGATGAGATTAACCCCGCCAGCGCCCGACCGCGATGGGGTCTTACCCGTCCCCCGGCAGGAGGCCGGACGGAACGGCAGCCCGCCGGACCGCGGCGCTCAGGGCCCGCGCCGAAAGCGCAGCTCGGCCCGGAGGCGTTCGACTTCCCGCTGAAGACTGCAGATCAGCCGCAGGGTCTGGCGATCCACCCGGTGCTTCCGGCGGTAGTGCTCGAAGCGCCGCAGTTCGCAAAGCGCGTCATCGTCGAAAACCGGTTCGGCCCCGGGCTGCGCCCGCGCCGCGCCCAGCAAGCCGAGCCGGCAGTAATACCGCAGCAGCTCCGGATGCACGTCGGACAGCGTGGCCGCGTCCTCCAGGGTATAGGTCGCCGGGCCGCACTCGGCCACCCGGACGATCAGAAGGGAGTAACTCTCGGTGGCGCATTCATTCATGGTTCTTTCCTGGGTTTGAAGGTGGAAATGCGGGCGATTTGCTCCCAGAGGGCGCGTTCCTCCGCGGGCACCGGCTCCGGCGTCAGGATCCGCACGGTGGCGTAGAGATCGCCGCGGGCTCGGTCCGCCCGCGGCAGGCCCAGCCCGCGCAGGCGCAGCTGGCTGCCAGCCGCGGTGCCCGGCGGCACGCGCAGCGAGGTGGCGCCGTCGAGCGTCGGAATCCGCACTCGCACGCCGAGCACGACTTCCCACGGGGCGAGTTCGAGGTCGCAATGGAGATCGGCCCCCTGCACCGTGAAATCCGGATGCCGGGCGAAGCGCGCCCGCAAATAGAGGTCGCCCGCGGCGGCGCCGCCCTCGCCTTTGCCGCCCTGGCCGGCGAGCCGGATCCGCTGGCCTTCCCGCACCCCGGGCGGGATGCGCACCTGATACGTGTCGACCCGATCGGCGGCGCCGTCCTCGCCCGGCCGCCGCAGGGTCACCGTGCGGCGGGAGCCGCGGAGAGCCTCCTCCAGCGTGACCAACAGGTCCGCTTCGACATCCGGGCCCTCGCGGGCGAAAGGCTCCGCGCCGCTCCCGGGCCGGGCGCCCGAGCCAAACCCTTCGCGCCCCCGGCCGAAGAACGATTCGAAGAAGTCGCTGAAGCCGGTGCCTCCGAATTCGAAATCTTGTTCGCCGCCGCGGTGGCGCGGCGCGCCGCGCCAGCCGGGTTCGGCCGCGGAGCCGCCGGTGCCGCCGGCCTGCCAATCCGCCCCCAACTCGTCGTACCGGCGGCGCTTGTCCGGATCCCCGAGCACTTCGTAGGCCTCGTTGATCTCCTTGAACTTCGCCTCGCCGGTGACCTTGTTCTTGGCCACGTCGGGGTGATAAACCCGCGCGAGCTTCCGGAAGGCCTGCTTGATCTCGTCCGGCGAGGCGGTCCGGGCCACCCCCAGCGTCTCGTAATAGTCCTGGAATTTGACGGCCATGGGGCGGGCGGGCCCAAGAGGGGCGCCGTGGCGCTAAATCACCCGCAGCACGATCTTGCCGCGCGTATGCCCGCGCTCGCTCAGTTCCTGGCCGCGCGTCGCGTCGGAAAGCGGCAGGACGGTCTCCACGATCGCCTTCAGCTTCTCGGCCTCGACCCGCAGGGCGATCTCGGCCAGCTGGCCGGCGTTGGGCTGGGTGAATACGAATGCCTGCCGGACGCCGTGCGCGGCGGCGCGCTCGGCCGATGGCGGACTGACGATCGAAACCAAAATGCCCCCGCGCTTGAGCACCTTCCAGGAGCGCTCCTGAATCTCTCCGCCGAGCGTGTCAAGGACCAGGTCCACCGGTTCCACCGCGTCCTCGAAGCGCACGGTCGCGTAGTCGACCGTCTGGTCGGCCCCCAGTTTGCGCAGGAAGTCGTGGTTGTGCGCCGAAGCCGTGCCGATGACGCACGCGCCGGCGTCTTTGGCCAGCTGCACCGCCAGGCATCCGACTCCGCCCGCGGCCGCGTGAATCAGCACCCGCTGGCCGGCCGTCAGGCCGCCGGCGACGAAAAGCGTCTGCCAGGCCGTCAGCCCCGCGAGGGGCAGGGCGGCCGCATGGATATGGTCGATGGACTTGGGCTTCAAGGCCACCTCCGACTCCCGGATCGCGATGAACTCGGCGTAAGCGCCGTCGCGGGAGATGTCGGGGCGGCTGAAGACTTCGTCGCCGAGCTTCAGGCGGGTCAGCCCGGAGCCCAGGCCCTCCACCACCCCGGAAACATCCCAACCGAGCACCAGCGGCAGCGTGTGATGCAGCTGTTCCTTGAGATGCCCTTCGCGGATCTTCCAATCCACCGGATTGATGCCGGCCGCGTGCACCCGCACCAGCACCTCCCCGTCGTCCGGATGGGGCCGCGGGGCGTCCTCGTAAACGAGGACTTCGGGGCCGCCGTAGGTGTAGATGCACACCGCCTTCATGGTTCTCATGGCTTGGCGGGCTGAAGATTGGCGTAGAACTCCCGGGCCTTCGCCAGCAGCTGGCCTTCGCTCAGATGGTGCTCGTCGATCGAGACGGAGCCGATGATCCGTCCCGCCACCTCGAGGTCATGGTCTTTCGTCCAGGCGACGAACTGCTCCATCTCGCTGCCCATGCCGGTGCCGGTGCCGAAGATCAGGATCTCGCCGGCCCCGTGCAGCGCGGCGGCCACCGGCCCAAAGTAGCTGTTGGGATCGGGCTTTTCCTCCCCGCGGGTGAAGTCCCGGGAGTGATGCGCGTGCCGGAAGTAGTGCCCCGGCTCATGCGGCAGCACCCGGGACGGGACCGAGCCGCTCATCTCCGTGCGGTAGATCCGCGCCTCCTGATGGTCGAGCACGAGCAGGCAATGCAGCTTTTCGCCGGGGAGGGCGGCGGTTGCCGGCTCCGAACGTTCCAAAAAGTGGCGCAGCGCCATGAGTTCCTCAACCTCGGCCACGTCCTTGGTGCTGACCGGGCGCAGGACCAGCGTCTGGCCATTGCGCGTCACCTTGAGATTGCCGTTGGGCTCCTCAGCGACCTCGCCCAGGGCCGCAAAGAGCGCGCGGACCGCGCGCCAATTCAGATTGTGCGAGACCGGATGCTGGAAAATCGCGTTGTACGTGCGCAGGTGGGAGCCGGAGAGCGGCGGGTTCGATTTCATAGTTCGGGGAGGGCTGGAAAAACGGCGGATCGGCGGCCAACTCGCGGCGCGGAAGCGGCCGGGCCGGATGGCAGCGGGCCAAGCTTGCGCCGGTCAGACCGCATCCGCCATGGGGTATAACCCGCGCCGCGGCCCACCGCCTGGGAGCTTACCCGCCCACCCCAGGCGGGGATACCGACCGCGGCCCAGCGGGTAACACCCCATTTCGGGCGCCCGCCGGCGGCCCTATGGTTTGGCTCGCATGCATCAAAACTCCACTTACCACCGCCTGGCGTCCCTCGGAGGCGCCCTCGCGGCGCTCCTGGGAGCCTGGCTTCCGCTCTCCGCCCACGCAGCCAATTTCCCGCCGCTCAATGACCCGGCCACGCGGGAGGCCCATCCCGGAAAGTTTGTCTGGGCGGAGCTGTTCACCGCCGATTCGGCGGCCGCGACCCGATTCTACACCGGCGTCTTCGGCTGGACCGCCTCCGCCCTGAACCAGCACGGCGTCGCCTACACGGTGTTTCTCAGCGAGAACCACCCGGTCGCCGGATTGCGGCAGCGCGATCCATCCGCCGCGCCCCGCTCCGCCCGCTGGATCGGCTATATTTCAGTTCCGGATCTGGCCGCCACCCTGAAGGCCGCCACGCAGGCCGGCGGGGAAGTCCGCGCTCCGGGCCGGAAGTTCCCCAAACTCGGCTCGCAGGCGATCATCACGGATCCCGAAGGCGCCCCCGTGGGCCTCATCCAATCGGCTTCCGGCGATGCCGCCGACCTCGAGCCGGCGGCCGGGACCTGGAACTGGTTCCACCTCCTGGTCAGGAACCCCCAGGCCGCCGCCGACTACTATCGCCGCGTGTTTGGCTACGCGGTGGCGCCGGACGACCGTCCCGGGAAGACCCAGGAACTGCTGCTCGCCTCGGAGGGCCTCAATCGCGGCGGCGTTTCGGCCCTCGCCGATTCGCCGGACGCCCGGCCCGGCTGGCTCGGCGTCATCCGGGTCGCCGACCTTGAGGCCGCGCTCGCGCAGGTTTCCGCGCTCGGCGGAGAAGTGGTGGTCGCTCCGCACCCCGT
>Ga0302320_10001044_pt1 | contig 66470 bp, 47 predicted proteins | sample Bog_T0_3_FD_202130 | JGI IMG/M metagenome (GOLD analysis project Ga0302320, IMG submission 202130) | Peat permafrost microbial communities from Stordalen Mire near Abisko, Sweden - Bog_T0_3 | ecosystem: Environmental > Terrestrial > Soil > Wetlands > Peat | place: Sweden: Abisko, Stordalen Mire...
CCGGTGATCGCCCGCCTCAGCCCCAACTCAGCCGCAGCCGGCGGAGCTTCCTTCACGCTCACCGTCACCGGCACTAATTTTGTCCCGGGAATGAACATCCTGTGGGGAACTACATGGGTGGGGTCAAGCTGCGCCGTCATCAGCGCGACGAAGTTCGTCTGCACGTCCCAGACCGATCCGGCTCCCAGCGTCGAGGTGATTGAGCAGTAAGAATCCTGGCCGGGAAGCTAGATTCGTCAGCGTCTGGTGAATGCGCGAATGGAATGGCTTTGTATCAGGGCACGACTTTTAGCCAGCCTTGAGCGCAGTCGAGTGATGTCGCTAGTTTTGTATCAGGGCACGACTTCAGTCGTGCCGAAAACGGCACAAAATCATCGCGGGCTTTAGCCCCGGAGGGAGAGTCTATTCATTGTGTCAGGGCACGACTTCAGTCGTGCCGAAAAAGTTCCAAAAATACTGCGGGCTTTAGCCCCTGAGGCACGCCTTTCAATTCCATTCGGAATACCAAGTCTTCTGGGGCGAAACAAAGTAAACGGCTAACTCGCTGACTTGCTGACCCGCTGACCTGCCAAAGGCCATCCCTCACGGGGTGGCCTTTCTATCTGTGCGGCGGAATAATGAGTATTAGGACAACCGCAATTCGCCCAAACTCGAGGGGTTCGGACTTTGCCTCAGGGCCGATTGGTGCGCGCCCTGAGCGCTATGGCGATTTTGCGGAAATCCAGAATCCATCCTGGCGACATGGGCGTTTATCGGGAACAATGTTTTTCTGCTTGGAAGGCGGTTCAATGCGGTTGAATCTCTGCCCATCTCTGGTTCGTTATCGTCCAGAGCTCATCACAATTTTCGACCGAAGGAAATGTTTCTGGATTCGATCTCGTTAGGCTAGTGTTTCCTACTCGTTCTCTGATAACGTGTCTTTCAAAAATCTGGTCATAATATGTATCCCAGTCGCTTGCTTTATTGGGAACTGGATAGCGACCGCTCCATTTAAATATTTCTTCCAAAAGCTCTAACGTCGCTTTTTGGCTCTCCGTGAAGTCTACTCCCGCCTTATCTGCAAGACTTCGTAGCTTGTGGTTTGGGGGAGCCGATTCTCCTTTTACAACGATAATCGCCTTCAACAGTAGTTCAAGGGATAAAGCAACATTTACAAGGAACACTCGGGTGCCCCCTTGAATTGAATCCTTATGTTGCGCCAAAATGCTGGCACCCTCATGAAAAGAAATGGCTGAGTAATACCAAGACTCCTGCTTTGATCGCTGGTTAGCGAACGTGTAGCCCGTGATTTCGCGAATTTCTTTTCGTTCCATGTGATTGTGTTTTGGCTCCAATCTTACACTCAGGCAGAAGCGCTTCGGCAAGCATTAATAACGAAAAGTCGCCCAGTATACAGATATTTGGCTGTCGATTGTCGCGAACAGCCCTTCCCGCGTTTCCAGGGATGCCGCCAGGAAACGTGCATTGGCGATTTGGCGGAAAGCCATAATTCCTCCTGGCGCAATCGGCGTTTGCGGGGATCTATCGAGATTCACTGTTTGTCCTGTGGATTTGGACTTGTCTGCCGCGCCGCAATTATCTCGGTAATCTTCCGCAGCGATTCATCGCACGCTCTACAAAGAACCCGAAAGTGCACTTTGTAGCTTCCATGTTCATTGAGCGCCTGCTGTCTGAGCTGCGTTTGCGTAGATTCTCCAACAGCATGGCCCTTTAGCTTCGACCGAAGCTCATGCAATGTTCTCAGAGGTGAGACAACGCTCTTTGCTTCGTCGCGGTCTTGGCCCCACTCGGCCAGGCATTCCTCCGTTAGGATCAATGAGCCAACTTTCGGGTCCGGCTTTTTGCCCAACTGCAATAGTTCTTTTTTGAACCATGCCTTCTCGAATGGCTCGACGATGAGCTGATCGAGATGCAGGATTTCGTTGGCCCATTCGTCGGGAGATGCGGTAATCGGGTAATGCGACCGACCGATTGCATCCTCTGAGTGGAGGGTCCACCACGGGACTTGCTCATCCTTTAGTTTTCGTACATGCTCTTTCATACTTTCAAGCGGGTCGTAGGGGTGTTCCCAGCACCCTTCGAAATCACTCAGGAAGGCTCGACGAGAGATCGTTCCTTTTGGTGCCTCGTTGTGAGCCTTCCAATGTAGTTGTTCCTCATATGGTAGATTCCTCAAATAGGCGAGATAGGTATGGACTTGACCCGCCTCATTAACGTCGTAGTTCTTGAGATACCACGTTCCGCGGCAAAATATGGTTCTTTCTTCCAGTCGGTACTTCTCTGAGTCGGCTTTGTACTTGGAGAGGACTTCGGGTCTGAAGAAAGCAGGGCTGACCTCGAAGGGAAGATCGGATGGCGTAAAATAGTTCGCGGTGGCACCGGGCGCACAGGAAATTTCTTTGACGACTTGGTTTTTCCAATCATGTGCGATAAACGTGGCATATTGTGCATTTCTCTTGGAGCCGGGGTGGAATTCCTCCATGATGTCTTCTTTCGAGACTTGGGAGCGTACGACCTGACATCCGCGAATATAGCTGGCATTTCCCGTTTCAATATGGGTCCGAAAGAACAGATCGCCCATTGGGGTAGTGGGTGCGTCATGGCCTTCTCTCCAGCCACCGAAGCGCGAGAAACTGGCCCTTGTGAAGTCGAAGGTGCGCACTATGGTGGAGTCGGTGAGCGTTGCATAGCGATCCAGAACCTCTCGCGTGACGGTCACGATCGTGCCGCCGTACATTTGTCCGGCAGAAGTAGGTATCTTGATTATGCGAACGACATCTTCAACGTCTCCGTGACGATCAAGGCGGCAATAGGCCTTTCTCTCCTCAAGATAATGAAGATCAGAAACATGCAGGAATTTCTGGAGAATCTCGAAATAGCGTTTTTCTCCGACACGCCCTTCAAACTCACGCGCGAAAATCAACTGTTCCCCTTTGTCGAGGGTTTCACTGCCTGTTCCATCAAGAGGCGGCGATATGGCAATGGAAGGCCTCGGATGGTAGGAAGTGACGACGCCCCAACCGAGATCGTATGGATTGCAATTCCACAGCATGAGGTCATCAATATTCGGCGGGGTAACATATTCCGACGGAACAAGCATTGCGTGTATGAAGACGTTCGGGAGACTTGCGTAAAGAACAAACTGATCGTCGCGTGTGTTGTCTTTCAGGAATGCAATCGCATCCTCTAGCTGGAGCCAGGTGTTGAACGATGTCTCCTCGGTCGGGGGTATCGACATTTGCTTCAGCGCATCGACAGGGGTAGCCATGTTCACTCCGCTCACATAATTCTATTCCCATCCGTCATCCATAACCCATCTGTATTCTGTTGGTAACGCACGTTCGCGGGATTCGTCCTCGGAAGTCGCCAAGGCTTCGCTGATCAGCTTGCGCGGAATTCTGGGTTTACGGTAACAGCCCATAGCGCGAAATGAAACCATCTGTAGGGCACAGCAGACCTCATCAGGCATTCCTGCGCCACTTTGTCCAAAAGCCCGCTCTGTGCAAAGCGAGGGCGCAAAACCAATACCGCCCCTTCAGCACGCAGAATGCCCTCAGCCCCACTGCAGGTGGTTTGCCGAAGATTACCGTTCCTTGGCGCACACTGGCAGATAGAAGAAATGAACACTGAATCCCTCATCGGTTCAATCTGTCAGGCAGGGGCCCGGTTCGCACCACCCCCGAAAAGCGAGGTGCCCCCACCCCCGTCGAGCAAGGAGCACAAATTTCCCTCAAATCCTTGCAGATTATTTGTAACCCGTTTGGAATCAATGCCTGTGCAAAACTTTTCGCCGTCAATTTCTCCCGCATCGTGAGATTTGGCCTCTGAAAATCACCGGAAAAATCTGTTTTTTGCCCGTAAAACGCCACGGAAGCACCGCTCCACGGCTTTTCCGCTAACCCCGCTAACTCCGCTAACACACGCGCAGCGCGGCTAACTCCGCTAACTCGCACTACGGCTTTTTCCCCGGCAACGGCGTCGAGCCATTCACCACGCCGGCCGCCGAGAGCGTCGGCACCGTTTCGTTGTCGTTTTTAACCAGGATGGAAATCCGCCGGTTCGACGGATCGAGAGGATTGCTTTTCACGCGCAGCATCTGGTCGGCGTAGCCGCGCACCTGGGTCACCTGGTTGACTCGGACACCGTCCTGCTGCATCAGCCGCCGCGCAGAGTTGGCGCGGTCCGCCGACAAATCCCAGTTGCTGTAGCCGGATTCGCTGGGGTACGGCGTGGCGTCGGTGTGGCCCTCGATCAGCAGGGAATTGGGCAGCGTTTTCAACTCCGCCGCCAGCAGCGCCAGCAGCTCCTGTCCGCTGTTGCTCAGCCGCGCGCTGCCGCTCTGGAAGAAGGTTCCGTCCTTGCCCTCGATCAGTTCAATGCGCAGTCCCTCAGGTGTAATTGTGATTTCAATCTGCTTGGACAGTTTCTCGAGGTCCTTGCGCGCCTTGATCTCCTGCTCGAGCTTGTCTTTGAGCTTTTGCAGTTCGTCGGTGGGCGTCTCGGCGATGGTTTTTCCGGTTCCGGTGAGGGTGGTGCCCATCAGTTTTCCTGTGCCCTTGGGGTCGTTGAAGTAGCCGGCCACGGCCTTCTTCACCTGCTCGCTCGAACTCATCAGCCAAAGGACGATGAACAGCGCCATCAGCGCAGTGACAAAATCGGCGTAAGCCACCTTCCACGCGCCGCCGTGATGGCCGCCGTGGCCAACGACTTTCTTGATGACGATGATCGGCGGAGTTCTGTAGGCCATGATGCCTTATCTCTCCCTGAAGGGGCTTGCTTGCCTCATGCCGCCGCTTGTTCCACGGCGGCCGGGCGGTTCTTGCACATCTGTTCCATCTCGTCGAAGCTGGGCCGCACATGCGCGGGAATCGCGCGCCGTCCCATTTCGATGGCGATCATGGGAGCCGAACCCTTCAGAAAGGAGAGGATCAGCACTCGAAGCATATGCAGATATTGGTTCTGCGCATCGGCGGTCTTGGCCATGTTTGCGCTCAGAGGGCCGACCACGCCATAGCAGAGCAGGATGCCCAGAAAGGTGCCCACCAGCGCCGCCGCAACCTTGCGGCCAATCTCTTCCTGCGGGCCGCCCAGCGAACCCATGGTGATGACCACGCCCAGCACCGCGGCCACAATGCCCAAGCCCGGCAGCGCATCCGCCACGGTGCTCAAGGAGTTGACAGGCTGCATCGCCTCGTGGTCGTGGACCTCCATGTCCAGTTCCATCATCTGGTCCATGTCGAACGGCTCCACGCCTCCGGTGATGGCCATGCGCAAGGTGTCGCACACGAAATCGCGGGCGTGGTGGTCGGCGAGAAAATCGGGATAGTTCTGGAAGATCAAACTATCCTCCGGCTTCTCCACGTCCATCTCTACGCTCAGCAATCCCTCCTTGCGCACCTTGTTCAGGAACTGGTACATCATCTTGAGCGTGTTCAGATAGCGCTCCTTGCCGAACGGCGAGCCTTTCAGAACCCCCGCCAGTCCGCCGGCGATTTCTTTGATGATGTGCGAAGGATTGGCCGCCAGCAATGTCCCAGAGGCCGCGCCGGCGATGATCAGCAGCTCAGCCGGCTGAAGCAGAACCTGAATGTGGCCCTTCTCCATCAGGAAGCCGCCCACGACCGAAACAAAAACCAGCACAATGCCTATGATGGCGAACATGCTTGCCTCCCCGGCGCGGACGTGATGTGGTTTCCGCCCGCCTGAAAGCTGGAATACATTGCAGCTTTGGCCTTTTCCAGCAGATCCGCCAAAGTCTCCTCCCGTTCCGCCTGCGCCGCGCCGATGCTCACGGTGAGCGACACACGGTCGCCCCACCAGCGGAAGTCCGCCGTGCGCGCCAGGCCGGCCAACACCTGCGCATGGCTGGCAAGCATCTCCGGCGTGCGTTCGTGCGACAGCACCAGAAACTCATCGTCGCCCCAGCGCCCTATCTCTTCAGCCGGCCGCAGCCCGCTTGCCATCGCCCGCGCCATCTTCCCCAGCATCGCCTCGCAAGCCCCGGCGCCGTGGGTCTTGCGCAGCTCGCCGGCCTGATCGACGGTAATCCACAACACGCCAAAGCCTTCTCTGCCTTGCCGATAGTCCTCGAAAGCCGACGTCAGCCGGTCTTCAAACTCCGCCTGGCCGGCTACCGCGCTGGAGCCTTCTTCGCACTCGCCGTGGGGCAGCGCATCCAGGCTCTCAGCGGGATGAAAGATAACCACCGCGCCCATGCGCCCGCCCAGCCCGTCGCGCAACACCAGCGTGCGCGCGATGACCGGAACGTCATGGCCCAGCTTGTGCTGAAAGTGAGCCATGGCGTCGCGTCCTGATTGCGGTCCTGCCCAGGCTTCCCGATCGCCAACCCCTGAAGACGCCAACAGCAGCGGCTCAAGCCGCTCAGGGGGTTGTCGCGACAAGAGCTCCGCGCTGACGTAGCCGGTAATCGCCTCCGCCGCCCGGTTCCAGAGCATGATCTGGCCCTTGCCGCCCAGCAGTGCAAGACCCTCCGGGAGACTATCCAGCGCCACTTCGAGCAGCTCCGTTCGATCGGCCATCGATACCTCTCCAACACCTTCATCGGCATGGCGCACAACAACTTGACCACCTGCGGGCGCGGCGAGAAAGGTTGATTTCCGCTAATGAAAGAGTGCTCTCCTTCGAGCAAAGGCTGTAGCTGAACAGAACACCTTCGCGCTCCGTTTCCAGCTCACGAGCCTCATCAGTAAACAGAATCCGAAATGGGCTGTTGCGAATTTTCGTGACCTGCGGTATCAGTAGGCTGTAATCTCAGTCGTAGGAAAACTGCAAAACAATAGCGAGGCTGGACCCTTGGCCTGTCACCAAGGGAATATGCCCCGTTTGTTTTTGTCGCAAAATGAAACAGTCCGAGGTTCTTGGGGGAAGTCGCCGATAGTCTCCCCAAGAGCAGAGGGTATTGCCTGAGCCCAGGGCGCCGTTTCCGGCGTGGCGGAAACAGTGGGCGCGGGGCTTCAACTTGGAATTACGGAGTTATGCAGCAGATGAGGCGCGCATCATGAACAAGATCATCCTGGCCGATTCACAGGCAATTTTTCGTGCTGGCACAGCCAAGGTGCTGGCCATGGACGAAGATGTGCGCATCATTGCGCAATGCACCGACCTTGACCGCATGCATCACGCCGTTACCACGTTTCCCGGCTCGATCGTACTGTTTGCTGCCTCGCTGCGTCCGGATATGGTTCGGTTGCACGCGCTGCTGGAGACCACCAATAGCCGCGGAATTGTGATTGCGGAGAACAACGAGACCGCGGCCGCGTACCTGCAGCAGGGCTTTCGCGGGGTAGTCTTCCGGAACGTCACCGGCGCGGCCCTGGCGGAGTGCGTGCGTGCAGTAGCAGCGGGCGAAACCTGGCAGCCTCCACAGCTTATGGTGATCGACTCACCCGAAGAAGATATGGTGGGCACCAGGGTGCGCGACCGGCTCACGCCCAAGGAGATGCGCATCGTCGCGCTCATCGTGCAGGGGTGCAAGAACCGCGAAATCGCCATCCGCCTCAAGACCACCGAGCAGGTGATCAAAAACTATCTGCGCTCCGTCTACGACAAGACGGGGGTCAGCGACCGGCTTGAACTGGCGCTGTTCACCATCCACCACCGCGTGCTGGCCGCCGCCGCCGCCGATGTGGGCAGCAAACTCGAAGCAGAGCAGGCGGCCAGGCCGCAAGCCATGGCGTAGCAAGACGCCCGCAGAGGGCGCCTTACGGGACTGTGATGACTACCTTGCCCACCTGCTGATTCGATTCCAGATACTCGTATGCCTCGATCGTCTGCGCGAAGGGAAACGTGCGGGCAATTTTGGGCACAAAGCGCCCGTCGGCGAGCCGGTCGAAGACATACTTTTTCGCCTTGGCTGCAATAGCCCGGCTGTGCGTAATCTGCAGCAATGTGTAGCCGTGAATGTTCAGGCCTTTGGCCATGGCGGCCATGATAGGGAATGGGGTCGGCGCGCCGGCCAGAGCGCCGTATTCGACCAGGTGACCACCGATAGCCGCGCCCTCAGCCAGTTGTTCGATGCCCGGCCCAGCTACCGGATCGAAGGTGATGCGCACGCCCTTGCCGCTCGTGATCTCTTTTATCTGCGCGGGGTAGTTTTCATTCTCGCTGACGATAACGTGATGCGCGCCCAGAGCCAGAAGCTCCTCGCGCTTGGCCGCCGTGCGCGTTACCGCAATGGCCGTAGCGCCGTGGTCGCGCACGATCTGAATGGCCGCCAGCCCCACGCTGGAGGATGCCGCCGGAATTGAGACGAAGTCTCCCGCCTTGATGCGGCCCACCAGCACCAGCGCCCCATAAGCCGTCAGGAATTGCATCCAGATGGCAGCCGCTTGAACCGGGGTCAGGTTGGCCGGGTACTCGCCCAGCACGGCGACGGGAACCACTGCCTCTTCGCCCAGCGTGCCATAGCGATTCTGCGAGAAGCCGGGCACGGTGGCCACGGGCTTGCCGATCCAGCCCGCATCGACGCCCTTACCCACCGCTTCCACCACGCCCGCGACCTCGTAACCGAGGCGGGAGGGGAACCGCGGCTGCTCAAAGTACTTGCCACGCATGTAGACGGATTCGGCGCGATTCAGGCCAGACGCCTGCACCCGTATGCGGACCTCGCCCTTGCCAGGCTGCTGCGGTTCAGCCTCTTCAAACCGGAGAACCTCCGGACCGCCAAGCTGATGAAATCGAATGATCTTCGGCATGTTCCCTCCTTCCTGCCATTGGATGGCGGAAAGATGAAGGAAGATGCGGGTTGGAGTTCTTGAGACCGGGGCTTGTGGATGAGCGCCCCAGCTTCAATAGCCGGCGGATTCGACCAGCCGCATTTCTTATTTAAGAATCTGGCCATAGACCAGAGGCTTTGCAAGGTGACTCCCGCCGTGCCGGTCGGGAGCAAACAAGGGCGTACGGATTCCGGGTACCCCCACCCATATTTTGGGCGTAATATCCTTATTTTCTTCGGGTTGTGGACAGGGTCGCGCTGTAAAATCCTCTCAGCAAACGACTTACGCGCAAAATCCTCTAATAAAAGGAGTTATGGTTCGGTCCCAGCACTTGCTCGGGCGCGGCCCATAGCTCTGCCACTCATCAGTGTGCATCATGGCGGGGAAATTTTCTGCAATTTGCGAAAACTATGCAGCGCTCGGTTTGCGGGCAGATTCGACGAGCGCCGCGCACGCGGGAGAACCCGACCATCAGCATCAGCGGGCCGCTCTACTGGCTTTTGACCGACGTGGCCCGATTCTTTACGTAGGTGACGGTCCAGTGCTTGCCGGCCTGGTCGTAGGTTACCGTGCGGTCGCCCACAGTCCGGGCGTCAGCGTGCATTTTGTGCCCAACGGCCATCTCCGTCTCCAGTTCGCTCATGCCTTGCTCGACCTGGTGAGCATCGATGGCCGCCCACACATCCGCGGGCCAGTAGTCGTAGATCGTGTGCGGGTCGTCATAATAAAACAGCATGTCGCAGTAATAGGCTTCGTCGTTGTCTTCCATGGCCCCGATGGGCGTGGCAAACAGCGCCGCGCTTCCCGGCAGCGCGAAGACCGCGAAAGCTTGCCGGACGCCGTGCCCCATGCTGTCATCCTCGCCGGCGGGTACAGCCTGTTTGACGATCTTCTTCACATCCATGCGCTGGGCAGCGGGAATCAAGCCTACCCGCTTGGCGAACTGCACATGGCCGCCCGAATAGGGATAGTAGGGCATGAGGTAACCGTTCTTCATCCACACGGTGGTGCCCTGGAGGCGCAGTGTGTCCTCAAAGTGCATGGGGAAGAACTCGCGCATCACCACCAGATCGTCTTTGCTCAAAGTCTGGCGAGTGTTGTCCTGAGGCATGACGCCGGGATTCTGCCGGTGCCTCCACACGGAAAAAAGATAGGCGCCGCCAATTGCCAGCGTAATCAGCATGGAGATAAGCATTTTTTGCCAGGTCTTCACGCGTCCTCCAGTGGTTTCAGTTTATTGCGAACTTCATTTCATCGAGCGCCGCAAAATTAAAACCGCTCCCAATGCAGAACCTCAGCAAGCGCACGCTTCTCGATGAGCGGCGCTTCCGCGGGGTATCCAAAGGAGACGATGGCGATGAGCTTGCGGTCTTCTGGCGCTCCAAATGCTTTGGCGACCACCGGCGCGTAGGCCTGCTGTGCGCCTGCAACCCAGCACGAACCCAGCCCGTGCGCCGCAGCGGCGATGAGCAGATTTTCCGTGGCCGCGCAACAATCCTCGACGGCACAGTTGGTTTCGCGCGCCAGCACCAGCACGGCAAAGGCCGCGTTGGCAATGAACTCGGCGTGGCCCAGCAGCGGCGGAATGCCGGCCAGCGCGGCTTTGTCCGTCACGACAACAAAATCCCAAGGCTGATCGTTCATCGCCGTAGGCGCAAGACGGGCGGAGTCGATGATCTCTTCGATGACCTGAGGCTCAACGGGCTGGGCAGTGTAGGCGCGAATGCTGCGGCGAGTTTTCAATGCTTCAATGGCTTGCATCCGGGCTTCTCCGTTGGAGCGCGTCTCATATCGATGGTTACAGGCAGGCGGGTGGCGTGGCTTCCCAGGTTTCAAAACTGAAACCCGGGAAGCCTTGCGCGATGCGAAGTGGCTTAGAGCTTTTCCGCCACGCTCTTTGACTGGGTGAAGAGCAGCAGGTAATCCGGGCCGCCGGCTTTGGAGTCGGTGCCGCTCATGTTGAAGCCGCCGAAGGGATGCGCGCCCACCATGGCGCCGGTACACTTGCGGTTGAAGTAGAGATTGCCCACGTGGAACTCGCGGCGCGCGCGGTCTAGTTTGGCGCGATCGGTGGAATAGATGGAGCCGGTCAGGCCGTACTCGGTGTTGTTCACCACTTTCATCCCTTCGTCGAAGTTGGCGACCTTGATAAGTGCCAGCACTGGGCCAAAAATCTCCTCTTGCGAAATGACCGCATCGGGAGCCACGTCGGCAATCACGGTGGGCTCCAGGAAGTAGCCGCCGTCCGCGGTTGCGGGCGCATGGCCGCCGGCAATTAGCCGGCCTTCTTTTTTGCCGGTCTCGATGTAGCGCAGCATGGAATCGAGCGCGCTCTTGTTGATTACCGGGCCAAGGTTGTGATTGGCCGCCGGGTCGCCCACGGTCAGTTTTGCCACTCGCTCGCGCAGCTTCTCAATGAAGGAATCATAGACCGAGCTGTCGATGATGGCTCTGGAACAGGCCGAACATTTTTGTCCGCTGAAGCCGTAAGCCGAGGCCACGACGCCGTCAGCAGCCGCGTCTAAATTGGCGTCGGCGCAGACCAGGATCGTGTCTTTGCCGCCCATTTCGAGAATGGTCCGCTTGATCCAGATCTGGCCCTTGCGGGTGTGCGCGGCGCGCTCGTGAATCTCCAGGCCAACTGCCTTGGAGCCGGTGAAGGAGATGAAGCGCGTCTTGGGATGCTCGACGATTGCATTGCCGAATGTGGCGCCGGAGCCAGGGCAGAAGTTGACCACGCCCGCCGGCATTCCTGCTTCTTCAAGCACTTCAAAAAACTTGGCGGCGATGGTGGGAGCGTCGGATGAGGGCTTGAGAATCACCGTGTTGCCGGTGACGACGGCGGCCGCAGTCATGCCGGCCATGATGGCGAAGGGAAAATTCCATGGAGGAATCACAGCGCCTACGCCGAGCGGAATATAGAGCAACTCGTCCCGCTCGCCGGGGAGTTGGATGGGCGTTTTGGCACCGGCCAACCGTACCGCTTCGCGCGCATAAAACTCAAGAAAATCAATAGTTTCGCCCACATCGGCGTCGGCCTCTGCCCAGTTCTTGCCCACTTCGAAGGTGAGCCATGCGCAGAATTCGAATTTGCGGGCGCGGATGATTTTGGCGACATTGAGAAGCAGCGAGACTCGTTCCGCAGTCGGAGTCATGCCCCAGGATTCGAAGGCGTGAAGCGCGGCCTGCATGGCCTGTTCCGCGTGCTCGGCGCCGGCCTTCTGATGAATACCGACCACCTGAGCGGGGCGCGCGGGATTTACGGATTGGATCTTACCCTCGGTCTTGATGCGCTGACCGCCGATGGTCAGGTCATATTCGCGGCCCAGTTGGCTGGCGACCGCAGCTAGCGCGGCTTGCATCTGGCGCGCGTTTTCTGGCGATTGGAAGTCGGTAAAGGGCTCATTCGCAAACCCGCCCTGGGGCGAGCACGGCTGAATTGAGGTGGTGAATTCTGTGGTTGCCATAGCGCACTGATTGTACCAAGGCCGGCGGACGCCCGCACGGGGCGGAGAGCGTGAGGCGGGTAACCGAGGGCTCTTGTGAGGTTTGCCTGAGAGGGTGCGTTGGAGGGGCGGAAGTTTGCCTGCGGGGTGCGAATGCGGAGGGCGAAAGTTGGCCCGATGGGTTCGAAACATGAATCTGAGCACGAGGATGGTCTTTCAACTGGAGTGGTCGGAGGAGAAGAAGACGATCAGGCTGGAGCGGATGCAGGTGATGGCGCGGGCGATGAACTGCGATCTGGTCTACGGGATTGTGCCATGGGAGCGTTCGCTGATCGAGATAGCCGAGGCGCATCTGGATAGGCGGGTCTGGAAGAAGAGGTTGACGCATTCGGGGTGGTGAGGAGAAACGGGATCCGTGGGGCAGGAGGGCTGATCCCTTCCCAGTTAACGGAAAATGCTCAATTCAGCCTTTTAGCGAGGCACAGTAATTTCGATGAAGAGGCCGGCGCCTGACGGCCGCATCGATTACCTTGCATCAAATTCGATCCGGGATTCCTTCACCTGCTGCCAATTCTCTTTAACCCAGTCCACCAGCCCCTGCATGGGGAGAAGCAGGCTTCGGCCCAGAGCGGTCAGTTCGTACTCCACCCGTGGAGGCACCTCAGGAAACAACTCCCTGGTGAGCAATCCGTCTCTCTCCAGGTTTCGCAGCGTGAGTGTCAGCATCCTTTGCGAGATACCGGGAATCGCCCTTTCAAGCTCGGAAAACCGGGCGCGCCCACCCGGCAGTTGCGCTAAAGAGAGGATCAAAAAGATGCTCCACTTATCCCCCACTTTGGTCAGCAACTCACGAACCGCCGCCGGGTCTTTATGACCGCAGACTGAGGCTGAATCGAGCGGCTTCTTCAGATTGCCTTTCCTCATGCTTACTTCCATGTTCGTTACGAATCTCAAAGTGCCTTATTGTCGATAATAAGCCTCCAAAATAGAATCAACATACAGAAGGTAAGCATGAAAAGGGAGGAGCACCTGTGAACCAGATTCTGATTGTCGAATCAAGCCCTCGTGGAGCCGAGTCAGCGAGCCGGCAGTTGACCCGTAAGGTGAGAGAGCGGCTTGAACTTCAGTACCCAGAGGCGAGGGTCGTCGTCCGCGACCTGGCCAAAGACAGACTTCCGCATTTAGATCAGGCGACCGTGAAAGCAATTTCTACAAGAGATCCGGTGGAGGCAGAATCGCTGAAGGACGCGTTGCATCTGTCGGACCAACTCACGGAAGAGCTCCTGGCGTCGGATTTATTGGTGATCGCAAGCCCCATGTGGAATTTCGGAATTCCGTCGTTGCTCAAGGCGTGGATCGACCATGTTGTGCGCGCGGGCAAAACCTTCAACTACGCGGGTGGCGGGGTAGAAGGGCTGGCGAAAGGCAAGAAAGCAATCCTGGTGCTTGCATCCGGTGGAGTCTTCAGTGATGGGCCCTGGAAGCCATGGGATACTGTCGAGCCTTATCTCCGTCAGATCTTGGGCTTCATTGGAATCGATGATGTGCAAACCGTGCGGGCGGAGGGCATGAACATGCCTGCGCTTGCAATCCATGCCGTACCCAATGGCGAAAAGGCCGTCGAAGCCTTGGCGATTTGAAGGAGAGAGCAATGCTCGGTTTCATGATTCTGACTGTCAGCAATATCGAACGTTCGTTGGCGTTCTATGAGGCGGCCTTGAAGCCTCTGAATATCAAATTCTTCCTGCCCTACAAGGGCCAAGGCGGTCATCCTGACCAGTGGGGATTTGGCGATGGAAAGCAAGCGTTCTTTTGGCTCCAGCAGGGAACACCCAGTCCGGCCGCCATTCACTGGGGCTTCATGGCCGAGAACAATGTCAAAGTCGATGAGTTCTACAAGGCTGCGATCTCCGCTGGCGCCAAAGACAATATTTCACCGCGGGCGCGAGTCGAATACTATCCGGGATACTACGCCGCAGATGTGTTTGATCCGGACGGCTATTCGTTCGAGGTCGTTCATAAGAGCTAGGCCGGAGCCTGACATCTTCCGCGAAAAAAACTGCGGAAAGGATGGGGCCCCCGCAAAATATCCCCCCCAAGCGGATCAGGCGAAGTGTATCTCCTTAGATCCCCGCTTACAGGTTTGCTGAAAATGCGCTGCGGCTAACCGGCGAACTTGTCGGTGGCCGCAACAAGGGCGCGGCTGTTGGGCGGCTCGAAGGCGCTATGGCCGCTATCGGGGGTGATGATGAGTTCAGCCTCGGGCCAGGCACGGTGCAGTGCCCATGCGCTTTCCATAGGGCAGACGACATCGTAACGGCCTTGCACGATAACCGCTGGGATTTGCCTGAGCCGGGAGGCGTGCTTCAGCAGGTGATCGTCGGTTTCGAAAAATCCCTTGTGAAAGAAGTAGTGGGCTTCAATGCGCGCGAAAGCCAAGGCGAATTCGTCCTCTTCGTAGTGGCCGGCAAAGGAGGGGTCAGGCAGAAGTTTGGATGTGGCGCCTTCCCATCCGCTCCAGATCTTGGCGGCGGCGAGGCGGACGGCTACGTCTTCACTGGTCAGACGGCGATAGTAGGCCCCGAGCATGTCGCCGCGCTCGGCCTCGGGGATGTGGGCCAGATAGGGCTCCCAGGCATCGGGATAGAGGATGGAGGCGCCGCGCTGGTAAAACCAGTCGATCTCCTGCTTGCGGAGGAGGAAGATGCCGCGGAGAACCAGTTCGGTGACGCGATCGGGGTGCGTCTCGGCATAGGCAAGGGCGAGTGTCGAGCCCCATGATCCGCCGAAGACCTGCCAGCGCTCTAGCCGCAAGTGCTCGCGGAGCTTCTCGGTGTCGGCGACCAAGTCCCAGGTGGTGTTGGCTTCAAGGGAGGCATAGGGCGTGCTCTTGCCGCAGCCGCGCTGATCGAAGCAAATGATGCGGTATTTTTCGGGGTGGAAGAAGCGGCGCTGTTTAGGATCGGAGCCGCCGCCGGGACCGCCGTGCAGGAAGACCACAGGCTTGCCGGAGGGGTTGCCGCTTTCCTCGAAGTAAAGCTCGTGGACGGGCGAGACCTGGAGCCGGCCGGTGCGATACGGCTCGATTGGCGGGTAGAGCCACGTCCCCGGCTCTTTCATCTGGGCGCTGGGCAAAGTCTGGTTTGACATGCGGCCAGTATAACTCCGGGAGAGCCGACACTTCGGTAGAATCCCAGGTCCCCAAACGCGAGGGACCTGGGGCACCCATTGTTTTGGGATGGTCCGATGCGGAGAACCCGGAGACGTTCGCCTATACGGTGTCGGTGAGGGCGTCGGTGCTCTTGGACATTTTGGCGGTGCGCTCGAGCTTTTCCCAGTTGAAGGGCTTGCCGTCGATGGCGCGCTTGACGGTTCTGAACAGGACGAGGGAGAAAAGCTGGCGGTAGGCGAAGCGCTGCAGCCAGATGTGGAAGAGGAGCCAGCCGTCGCCCTTGTTGGCGGGATGGCGGCGCTCGAGCGAGAAGGCGACCGAGGAGGTGACAAAATCGATGACCAGGAAGCCGAGGAAGTAGAAGACGAGCTTCTCGAAGTTGGCGGCGGAGGCGGCTTCGGGGTGGTAGTGACGGTCAACGAAGTAGTGGGCGATGCCGGCGAGGAACATGAAATCGATGAACGGCGAGAGCAGCGGCAGGAGCATTTGGAAGATGAGGATGTTGGGCAGCGCGAAATAACCCATGGCCTTGTTGCGGACGAATGCCAGGCGATGCTTCCAGACGGCCTGCAAAATTCCAAAAGACCAGCGGAAGCGCTGGCGCATGAGGCCCTTGGCGTCGATGGGAGCCTCAGTGAAGGCGAGGGCGCGATCCTCGTAGACTACCTTGAGCTGTTGTTCGAGGAGGTTCATGGTGAGGTCGGCGTCTTCGGCGACGGTGTTCACGGGATAACCGCCGGCGGCTTTGACCGGCGCGGTGCGCCATGCGCCGATGGCTCCGGGGACGACGGTGACGACGTTGAAGAGGTCGAGAGCGCGGCGCTCGAAGTTCTGGCTGGTGATGTATTCGAGGGCCTGCCAGCGTGTCCATAGATTGACGCGGTTGCCGACTTTGGCGTTGCCGGCGACGGCGCCGACGAGCGGGTCTTCGAAGTGCGGGATGAGCTTGCTGATGGCGTCGGGGGCGATGACGGTATCGGCGTCGATGCCGACATAGAAGTCTTCAGCGATGCGGTCGAGGGCGAAGTTGAGCGAGGCGGCCTTGCCGCTGTTGGGTTTGGTAAAGACCTGGACGCGACCGGCGGCGATTTCAGCGGCATAAGCCTGGCGGGCGACGTCGAGGGTGCTGTCGCTGGAGCCGTCGTCAATGACGATGACGTGGAGGTTGGGGTAGTCGGAGTTGAGCACCGAGCGGATGGTGCGCACGATGACTGTCTCCTCGTTATAGGCGGGAATGAGCACGGCTACGCGGGGATTGAATCCGATTGATGCCAGGGCGTGAGGCCGGCGTAGGCGCTCGATGACGGCGAAGACGCCGACGATCAAGAGGCGCGCGCTCATGAGGATGTCGCCAACGTAGAACATGAGCATGATGAAGCTGCCGATGAAGGCCATGCTGGAGAAGGCGAGGGAGTCGGGCACCGCGCGCAGGAATTGGAAGAAGGTGATTTTGGGCATGACGTCGGCGGTGGTTTTGCCGAGCAGCGTGGAGACGGGAACGATGGTGTAGCCGTGGGCGCGCAGGGCGTCAATGAGCACGGGCAGGGCGGCCACGGTGGCGGAGCGGTCGCCGCCGCCATCGTGGAGGAGGATGATGGAGCCGCGAAACTGCGGCTTGACCTTCATGGTTTGCAACTGGTCGAGGATGGTCTGTGTGATTTCGGCGGGAGACTTGCGCGGATGCTCGTTCCAGTCGTTGGTGTCCATCTTGCTGCCGATGATGGTGTAGCCTGCCTGCTGGATGCGCTCGACGGGAGCGGCCTGGTCGCCGGTGTCGGGCTCCTCGTCGATGTCGTAGGGCGGGCGGAAGTAGAGCGGCTGGATGCCGAGCTTGCTGGCAAAGAGCCGCTCGGTGAGCTTGAGCTCGAGGTCGAGCTGGCGGTTGGAGATTTCGCTGATGTCGGGATGGCTGTAGGTGTGGTTGCCGATCTCATGGCCTTCGCGCACCACGCGCTTCATGAGCCCGACGTTCTGCTGGGCCTCTTCGCCAATGAGCATGAAGGTTGCTTTGGCGCCCTTGTTGCGAAGAATATCGAGAATCTTGGGGGTCCACTTGGGGTCGGGGCCGTCGTCGAAGGAGAGCGCGACTTCTTTGGGGTGATAACCGTATTGTTCGATGGTGTAGGTGCGCGGATAGACGTCCATGTGCTCATCGGTGATGAGCCTTACTTTCAGATCAGGTTCGTCTGTATCCTGCTCGATGATGCGCTTGCCGGGCTGGGGCTGGCCAGTGACGCGGATAATGTCGCCTTCTCCCTCGTCGTCCACATCGTAGCCGGGCTGAACCTCTCCAAGGGCCTGCAACGAGGCAGGGTTGCTGGGCTTGTCCCAGACGCTCCACAGGGAGCTGTCTTCCTCGCCCAGGCGCCAGAGAGCGAAGGTCTGGAGGCCGAGGCCGCGGGCGGCGCGCATCTCATTGAGCAGCGTAACGCTATCGAGGAACCAGACCACATGGCGCTCGTTCCGGTCCTCGTCAATGTACTCGAAGTGGGGGTTGAGGGTGTCGTAATCGAGGCTCAGGTCAGCATTGGCGTCGGAGGCGCGCTGCCAGACATCGGAGACGGAGAGATCCTCGGTGTTGAGCACCACGGGCGGCCTGGCGCGGTGGCCGCGTCTCTTCTGGGGAATGGAGAGCGTCCAATCGTAGCCGTAGTTGCCCATTGCGCAGATCAGCTTTTCCTTGGGCACGATTTTGAGGGCTCGGCGGAGATTATTGACGAACCACTCCTGGCTGGCGACGGGACCGGGCTGGCTCTCGACCTCGTGTTCGTCGTAGTTCATCAGGACAAGTCCGTCGGAGTTGGCGGCAATGCCTTTGAAGTCGTCATCCGTGGTGGAGACCATGGTGCTGACATATAGGCGGAGATTGCGCGGGTGCAGGTCGGCATAGAGCTCGCGGATGAAGCTGATATAGCCGGGAGAAGCATTGTCGGGCAGGTTTTCGATGTCGAGCGAAAGGCCGCGATAGGCGGGAAAAGCGGTAAGGAAGCGAACGATCTGCTGGTGCAGCGCGGCGCGCTTGGCCGGGTCGGCGAGCATGACGCCGATGGCCGGGTCCCAGCTCTGGGTGTTGGGGTTGAAGTTGTTGAGGTGCGGGAAGATTTCGGTATCTTCCTTGGTTACCTCGATCACATGCTTGATCTTGTTTTCCTCGTCGGGGTCATGCACCGCGGAGGGGTCGATTACGGGATATTCGTGATGATGGTCGGCGCTCATGGCCAGGATGATTGGCTGGGCAGCGTCGATGTGCAGCCATTGAGGAAAGAGCAGGTCGATCTGGTGCACGTGCGCTTTGAAGGAGGAGTAACTGGCGGGGTCGTCTTCGACATAGTAGGCGGCACGGAGACCTTCACCGGTGTTGAAGGGAATGTCAGAGGGCTTGCGGGCGGTTTTGCGGCGGGCGGGGCGCGGGGCTTTCTGGCCGTGAAGAAGGGAGGCGCGGTCGGGGAGTGCCTTGTAGTTGTGCCGGGGGATGGGCAGCAACAACTCGGGCAACTGCTGATAGCGGAGGACGTTGAAGATAAAGATCGCCAGGACCAGCGTGGAGATAACGGCGGTCGCATCGAAAATGCGGCGGAGCCGCTTCCAGCGCTTTCGTTGCGGGTCGAAAAATATTTGTCTATCGGGCATGAATGGACCTGAGGTGCACTTTCAGTGAAAAACCTGACGGCGAAAACGGGCGCGAAAACCGCTAAAACAGTCTAGGCTATACATTACGAATCGTATGGAAGCTGACCACGAGAGTCAATCGAACGCCCGGCGGGGGATGGTGGCGCGACTGGGGCCCGGCGCCTCCATAGCGCTGGCGCTCGGCGCGGGACTGGCGCTGCGGCTATGGATGCTGAAGCAGTTTCTTGACCTGCACGGCGACTCGCTGGTCTACGGCGGCTTGGCAAAAAACCTGGTGCTGCACGGGAGCTTCGCCCTCACAGGGTCGGACGGCGTAATGCATTCGACACTGATCCGGTTGCCCGGCTACCCGCTGTTTCTGGCGCTCTGCTTCCGGGTTTTCGGAATGGAGAACTATGTTTCCGCCGCCTGGGTGCAGATTGCGCTGGAACTGGCCGGTTGCCTGCTCCTGGCCGATTTTGCGGGGCGGATCGCGGGGCGGAGCGGTGGGGGTTTCAGCCGGGGCGCAGCGCACGCCACGTTATGGCTGGCGGCGCTGTGTCCCTTCACGGCGGTTTACGCGGCCCAGCCGATGGCTGAGTCGTTGACACTGTTTGTGCTGGCGCTGGCGCTCTGGTCGGCGGCGCGCTTCCGCGAGATGCCGGGATGGGGATCGGCGCTTTGGTTTACGTTTGCCGCCACATATGCGGCTCTGCTGCGGCCAGACGGCGCGCTGGTGGGCGTGGCGCTGGCGCCGGCGCTGTTGATGGGGTTGAAGCATACCTCAGGGGCTAAAGCCCAGGGTCATTTTGCGGCGTTCTCGGCACGACTAAAGTCGTGCCCTGACACAGATAAGGCTGGGGCGAAGTCGTGCCCTGATACGCCCCAGGATTTTTCCGAAGCCAGTAAAGCGCAGGCCGGTCAGCCCAGGCTGGCGCGGATGGCGGTGGTTTGCCTGCTGCTGGCTCTGACCCCGTTTGCTGTCTGGACGTGGCGCAACGAGCGGGTCTTTCACGTTTTTGAGCCGCTGGCTCCGCGGCTGGCGACCGATCCCGGCGAGGACCCACACACTGGTTGGGAGCGCTGGATGAAAAGCTGGTGCCTGGACTTCGTCTCAACCTACCAGATTTATTGGAACGTCCCCGGCGATACCCTGGATATCACGCAACTGCCAGCCCGCGCCTTCGATTCTCCCGCGCAGTACGCGGAAACCGCACGGCTAGCTTCCGATTACAACGCAGACCTGGACCTGACGCCCGAGCTCGATGCCCGCTTTGGCAAGCTGGCGGATGAACGCGCCGCTGCGCACCCGCTGCGTTCTTATCTCTGGCTGCCGCTGGGGCGCGTGGCGGATATGTGGCTGAGGCCGCGCGTGGAAAATCTGCCCATCGACCTGGACTGGTGGGTTTACGCACACCATAACGCCGAAACGCGTTTCAGTTGGGCTTACGCTGGATTGAATGCGGTTTATCTGCTGCTGGGTTTTGCGGGACTGTGCCTCAGGCCACGATTCTGGCTGCCGATGCTGGCTTATTTTGTGCTGCGCAGCGCCATGCTAATGACCGTGGAAGCGCCCGAGGCGCGCTACACGCTGGAGTGCTTCCCGATGCTGTTTGCGTTGGGGGGAGTGACGGCAGGGTGGGCTTTTAAGCGGATTGCAGGGTTGGGTTTGTGGTCGCGGAACGATAAGAAACTATAGATAGGTGGGGCGCTCGGTCTTTGTGCTACCCCACCCTTGCGACAGAAAAAAGTCGCAAGGATGGGGCACCCAGCATTGGTGGTTCGGAAGGAAAAAAGCTTTACCGGTTGACCTGTACGGTCTGTTTGTTGGTTTTGAGGGTGAAGGCATCGGTGGGTAGAGCCTGATTGACCTTGATATTGAAGTAGACGCTGACGCGGTATTGGCCGGGGCCTTCATCGAAGATTTGCTTGAGGCTTACACCCCGCTCGGGATCTATCCAGACGGTCACTTTTGGGAGGGTCTTTCTGATCTCCGGGTCTTTGGCGATTAGTTCCAGTTTGGCGGTTTTCACGCCGTCGAGCGTCTCACACCCCAGGTACTTGATCTCCCACTTCTTCTGCAGATCCTTGCCGCTGGCGCCGAAACCGAGCATCAGATAGCTCTCATATTTGTTGAGCTTGCTGTAGGTGGTGACCTGGTTGACGCCGGGTTCAAAGAGCCTGAAGACGCCAGTGGAGTATGTGTAGACCTTAAGCGCTGGCTTGCCGTTGATTTCGCTGATGTGAGCGGCCATCTGGAAGGCTGTGCCTTTGCGCTCGTAGAAGACCGTTCCCTTCTGCACGTCCTTGTCGTAGATGGGGTCGGTTTGGATGCTGTCGAACTCGAAGTCGGCGGAGGTGGAGTGGAAGTTGGCCGCCGCGCCATCGAGCCGGCGCAGTACCCATTCCAGATCGGGAAAGGTGTAGGTTGCCGAGGCAACCGCACTAGTAGCATTCCCCGAAGTCCTGGCAACGGCTTGAATAGTCGTTGTCTTTGACACTGCAATCGGAGCCGAGTACCTTGTTGACAAAGTACTCGGGGTCTCCCCGTTCGTCGTGTAGTAGATGGCCGCATTCGGCGTGGTGTCGGCTATCTTAACCGTCTGAATCGAACAACAGATGCCGCTTGAGGGCGAAAACACCGGGGTTGCCACCGTAACTTCATCGGCTGCAAACAATGCGCGCGCCGCGAGCAGAAGCATCGCAATCAACGCGGGAAAGACAAATTTTGTTGCCTTAGGCATTGGGTTCCTCATCTTTGTCGAGTGAGCTACTGGGTTGATGCCTTCGTAGCATTCCCTCAGGGGCTAAAGCCCGCAATTTTACTTGTTCCGTAGCGGCACGACTGAAGTCGTGCCCTGATACAAAGCCCGTTTCGCGCTCCTCGGCTTCCCTTAGGGCAGTCTTTGAAGCTGTGCCATTTAAAGCCTGGGACATCGAGCGATGCGCCTTAGCGTCGCGCCCAGACGCGCCAGGTCCAATTGCCTTGAGCGTCCTGCAGGGTTTCCCAACGCTCGACGTTTACGGCATCGCCGGTAACCGGCTCGATGGCCTTGCGCAGGGCCTTCTTTACAGCCATTTTGGAGGCCGTGGTTTTGAGGTCGAGGTTCACGTCGGAGGCTTGAACGGTGACGATGAAACCGCGTCCGCCGTCGCCCACGACCTGAATGGGATGCGGGGGCCCGGCGATCAAGGGCGGCTTGTCTCCGAAGTCCCATCCGGGAATGTGCGGCGTAATGAAGATGAAGGCGAGAATCAGCGTCACCAGCACGTCGTAGTGGAAACAGCCGCGCGGATAGGTCCAGTAGAAATAACTCTTCAGAATCTTTTTCATGTTGCCCTTAGCGTGTGATGCGCGTTAGCCCGCCCATGTAAGGCAGGAGCGCATCGGGAATCAGGACCGAGCCGTCGGCCTGCTGATAGTTTTCGACAATTGCCAGCCAAGTGCGGCCTACGGCCAGTCCGCTGCCGTTCAATGTGTGAACGAAATCGAGCTTGCCTTTAGGGCCACCGGGCCGGTAACGGATGTTGGCCCGCCGCGCCTGGAAGGCTTCAAAGTTGGAGCAGGACGAAATCTCGCGATAAAGCTGCTGGCCGGGAAGCCAGACCTCGAGATCGAAGGTCTTGGCGGAGGAGAAGCCGGTGTCGCCTGTGCAAAGAAGAACGCGGCGATAGGGAAGGCCGAGGGCCTCGAGAATCTCTTCGGCGTCGCGGGTGAGGCGCTCGTGCTCGGCATCGGATTCTTCGGGGCGAGTGAATTTAACCATCTCGACTTTTTGAAATTGATGCTGGCGGATGATGCCGCGCGTGTCTTTGCCAGCGGCTCCCGCTTCGGCGCGGAAGCAGGGCGTGTAAGCCGTCAGGCAGATGGGCAGGCGGGCTTCGTCGAGGATTTCGTCGCGGTAGAGATTGGTGACGGGAACCTCGGCGGTGGGAATCAGCCAGTGGTCGTTGTCCTTGAACTCGCCGCGAGCCACGGCTTCGGCGTCGGCGTCAGAGCAGCGAAACAGATCTTCAGCAAACTTGGGCAACTGGCCGGTACCGAAGAGGGATTTCGAGTTGACCATGAAGGGCGGGAGGACTTCGGTATAGCCGTGCTTTGTGGTGTGCAGGTCGAGCATGAAGCTGATGAGGGCGCGTTCGAGACGCGCTCCCGCGCCCATGTAGACGGCAAAACGCGCACCGCTGAGCTTGGTGGCGCGTTCAAGGTCGAGGATACCGAGGGCTTCGCCGAGTTCCCAGTGAGGCTTGGGGGTGAAAGCGAAGCTGGGAATCTGGCCCCATTTCTTGACCGTGAGGTTGTCGTTTTCAGAAAGCCCGACGGGCACTTCGTCGCGGGTGAGGTTGGGAATGCCGGCGAGCAACTGGCGAAGGCGGTCGTCGAGGGTCGCGGCGGTTGAGTCGAGCTCGTCGAGCTTGTCTTTGAGCGCGCGGGTTTCTTCCATGACGGCGGTCGCGTCCTGGCCGGATTTCTTGAGCGCGCCGACCTGCTGGCTCAGCTCGTTGCGGCGGGCCTTGAGGCGTTCGGCGGTGGTGATGGCTTCGCGGCGGCTGGCATCGAGGACGCGGAAATTGCCCAGAAGCGCAGCCGGGTCGGCCCCGCGCGCACGGAGTTTCTCTTCAACAAGTTCCAGGTTGGCACGGACAAATGTCAGGTCGAGCATCGCTCTCCCAGTTTACTTGATTTGGAAGGAGGGTTTGTGTTTGAAGTCGCGAGTTAGAGCGGAACCAGAGTAGCGGTGGACTGTTAAGTGTCGTGCAGGGTCGCCGCTCCCTGATGGTCGCGTCGACTTGAACGCTGTGATTGCGGGATGCATCGACTCTGGCTCCGCCATAGCCTCCGCTTCGCGGAGATGGCGAGTTGGCAGGTTGGCGGGTTTTATGGGGATGCCGGCGGATTCGACTGCTCCGGCTGGATGGGAGTTGCCTCCTCTGCTGCGGGACCGGCGTCAATCTTGCGTTGCCAGCCGGGCAAGCATTGGTCGCCGGTGATTAGTCGCGCGCCGCGGGTGAAGGTGAAGTAGGTCCAGATCCAGGCGGCGAAGACGGAGAGGCGGTTGCGGAAGCCGATGAGGAAGAAGATGTGGACGGTGAGCCATGTGGCCCAGGCGGGAAAGCCGCTCCAGTGGGCTTTAAAGGGCCATTCGACTTTGGCGACGGCGTCCATACGGCCGATGGTGGCCATGTCGCCCTTGTCGGAGTAGCGAAAGGCGGGGCGCGGATGGCCGGCTAGGTCAGCGGCGAGGATTTTGGCGAGATGGTCGCCCATTTGCATGGCCGGCTGGGCGACGCCGGGAACCTGATGGTCGTCCTGCTCGAAGTGGGCCAGATCGCCGAGGACGAAGACCTCGGGCATTCCCGGCGGATTGAGGCGGCGGTCGACAAGGACGCAGCCGCGGTGGTCGAGCGGCGCGCCGAGCAGGCTGCCCAGCGGCGATGCCTCAACGCCCGCAGCCCAGAGGATGACGGCCGCATCGATGCGCGAACTGGCCCCGTTGGCTTCGGCGTCAACCCAGCCCGGCCCGACGGCGGTGACGCGGGTGTGGGTGTGGACCTCGACGCCCAGGCGGCGCAGAGAGGCTTCGGCTTTGGCGGAAAGGTCTTCGGGATACGTTCCCAGAACGCGCGGCGAACCTTCGAGGAGCAGGACGCGGGATTTGGAGGGGTCGATGTGGCGGAAGTCGTGGCGCATATAGAGCTGGGCGATGTCGGAGATGGCTCCGGCCAGTTCGACACCTGTGGGTCCGCCGCCGATGACCACGAAATTGAGCGGAGGGTGCCAGCCGTGCTCGACCATCTGGCGCTCAGCCAGTTCGAAGGCGAGCAACACGCGGCGGCGAATCTCGATGGCGTCCTCGACGGTTTTGAGTCCCGGCGCAAACGGAGCCCAGTCGTCGCGGCCAAAGTAGGAGTGGGTGGCGCCGGTGGCCAGCACCAGGTAGTCGTACGGGAGCTGTGCGCCGCTGGCGAGGGTGATTTGGCGCGCATCGGGGTCGATGCCGGTTACCTCCTCCATGAGCACCTGGGCGTTCTGCTGGCGGCTCAGGATGGTGCGGATGGGCTGCGCGATGTCGGCTGGCGAGAGGACCGCGAGAGCCACTTGATAAAGGAGCGGCTGGAAGGTGTGATGGTTGCGGCGATCCACCAGGGTTACGTCCACGGGCAGGCGGGCAAGGCCACGGGCGGCGTGAATGCCGGCAAAGCCGCCGCCGACGATGACGACGCGGGGCCTGTAAGTGAGCGGCTGTTGAATCGGTCGGGTTAGTTCGCCCAAATTGTGAACCTCTCACCTAGAGGATGCGGGAGAGTGGCAATAGGTGACAGGAGAATGGGTTTGTGGTTTTCCAGGCACCGGATTTGTGGGTGATTCGGAGTTGTAAAAACTATAAAAAGCTATAAAGGGCTGTAGATATCCCACCCTAGCCGCAAAAACAAGGACGCGGCGAGGGTGGGGCACCCGGATTGTGCTCCTCTACCGGTGCTGCTCGATGGCGATGTTGAGGCTGGCGGTGTTGCCGGTGACGGCGAGGGCGGTGAGGTTGGTGGCCACGGCGGGCAGAGATGCGGGGGTGAAGGTGACGGAGCCGTCAAGGGCGGAAGAGGCTGTGGAGGCTTGCGTTGCCAGCAGGTCGGACTGGGAGCAGCGGCCATGCGTGGGGCAGGCCGGCGCCCAGGCATAGAGCGCCTGATAGAGCGCGACCGTTGCGCCGGCCATGGGGTTGCCGTCCATGTCGAGGACGCGGAGGGTAATCTGGCTGGCGGTTCCGCTGACGGAGAGGCTTTGCGAAGTGCCGGAGACGGCGGTGAGGGTCGCGTACTCGGGGCGCGCGCCGTAAGCGGTGTAGGTGACGCACTGAGTGGTTCCGTTGACGCAGGCTTTGGCGGTGACGGTTTGGCCTTCGGTGAGCGGGCCGACAGTGAGCGCCTTGGCGGCGATGCCGCTGGAGTTGGTGAGGACTGCGCCGCTCTGGAAGGTGATGCCGCTCGATGTGGTTTGCCAGGCGACGGATTGGCCAGTGGCGGGATTGCCGTTGGTCAGCGCCAGGGCTTCGACCGTCCAGGTGATGGAGGCTCCGGCGGCCAGCGAGAGCATGGGCGTGAGCGAGGTGAGAGTGGGGGGCGTTCCGCCACAGAACTCGATTTTGAGGATGGAGCCGTTGGTCAGCGATGCCATGACGATTGACCAGGCGCTGCTGACTGCCGTCACGTTCATGGTGGCGCGGCCGTCGCCGGTGGTGGTGACGGTGCAGGTTTTCTGACCGCAGCCCAGGGTCGCGGTTCCGCTGACGAGGGTGTAGATGACGGAGACGCCGCCGGCGGGGACTTGGTTGGCTCCCAGGGCGATGACGGAAAAGGCCTCCGGCACGCCGATGGGCACTGTGCCTGAGGGTTCGCTTGCGCTCATGAGGGTGAGCGCGTCGCCGGAGCCGGAGTCGTAACTGATGCCGCCGGAGATGATGGTTGAGGCGAAGTAGATGGGTTGGTCGTCCACCTCGACATCTACCGAGCCGGTGACTCCGCTGGCGGCTGCGGGCGCGATGGCAGTGATTTCGTTGGGCGAGATGCTGGTGATCACGGCCGCCTGACCGCCGACCAAAACCGTGTCGGCGAGGCGAAAACCCATGCCGTGGATGACGATGGCTCCGCCCGATGAGGGCAGACGTGCCGGGGAAACAGTGTCGGCGTAGAGCACCCAGCCCTCGTATGCGTAGTCGGGACGGCCGTCGCCGCGCTCATCGGCAACACCGAGGCGGACCACGTCGTAGGCTGAGGCGGAGACCTGAAGCCAGCTTTCGCCAGTGGCGAGGCCATCCAACCCTGCTTCGGAGCCCACGGCTGCTGTGCCGGGCGCGGCAAATGCGTCCCAGACGCCGAGCGAGGGCATGGCTTTGGAGTTGGTGGGCGCGCCGGTCTCATCCAGCGCTTCGGTGACCACGGTGAATGTGCGCCCGCCGCGCACTGGGAAAGTAAACCAATCGGTCTGGCCAACCTGGCTCAGACGGCCGCTCCAGAGGCCGCTGGTGGAGAGCATACGTGGCGCGGCTTCGGTTCCGATGGCGTCGTCGTAGCCGCTGGCGGCGGAGTTTTCCACGCTGACGGTGAGCGTCTGATTGCTGCCCGCAGACATATTGGGCACGGAAATTGCTGCGAGGGTTCCCGATGGCGCAGGCGAGCCGTCGAGGTAAGGGCCGACGGAGTTCGAGAGGATGTAATTGGGATTCACTGCCTCGAATGTGACTTGATAATTGGCCGTGGTTGTGCCGGGAGGCAGCGGCATTCCGCTGAGGTCAAAAAAACCTTGCAGCGCGGCTTCGTTCGATCCCCACATGGTGAGCGGGTTGCCGTTGAGATCATCGAATCCGGTGACTGGGTTGCCATGGTTGCCGCTGAAGGATGAGCCGGAGACGAAGCTCACTGCGTACTGGTAGAGCGGCTTGCCGCTGGCGTCTAGCGGACGGGCGACCACGTTCACGCCCTGCATTCCCAGGCCATTTTCAAAGCTGATGGTTCCCTGGATGGAGACGGCGTTGGCCGCGGTGATCTGCTTGCCGGGAAAATTGGCCAGGTTCGCGGCGGTGATGGGGTAGATGCGATTGAGGGCGGCGATGTCGTCCCAGCGCAGGACCGAGGGGTTGGGGATGCAAGCGCCGCCGGTGGGGCCGCAAAGGCCGCTGACGGGCTGCATCACCGGCCAGCCGAGTGTACCGTTGGTTTCACCGTTCGTGAGCGCGCCGGGATTCACTTGCGCGTAGTCAAGGCCGAGAATCCGGCCAAAGGCGCGCTCCAGCTCAAAGCTCATCATTTCGAGAAGGTTGGCGCTGGTGGCGCAAAGGCCGTTGAGCACGATGAGGCCGTGGGCGAAGGTCGCGTCGGGGTTGACGTTGTCGAGCCAGACGTAGACGCCGTTGTTCTGACAACTGTTTTGCGCGCTGACTCCTGCACCGTAGATGGTGTCGATCACCGAGCCGTCGGTGTCGAAGATGATGCTGAGCGGATAGGAAGTGGCAGATGGGGTGATGTCGGCGGGCGCGGTGATGACGCCGAGTTGGTCGAGCTGCTGACCGGTCACGGTGAAGTTTGTGCCGGAGACGACAATGTTGGCGCCGCTGACGTCTTCATTCAGCGTGCCCTTGTCGGTGAGGGTAACGCCGGCGTTGGGAATGGCGTTCCAGAGAGCCGCTGCCGCATCGACCATGGCACGAGCTTGCTGATTGGTGACGGAAGCGTTCAGTGGGCCCTGATCGACGTAGTAGTTGAGTTGGCCATTGGCCCAGTGGAGAGGCTGGCCTACGACGCCCGGATTGAAGTAGCTGCCCCCGGCGACGAATTTTGGTCCGCCAGCCAAGGCCGCCGCAGGCAAGAGAAGCGAGGCTGCGAGCCAGGCTGCCGTGCGGCACAAGAGGCGGGCGTGGAACATGGGTGGCGCTCCAGGTGGAAGGTGCTGAGCAGTCTTGGAAAGCGTGGACCGGGCTCGAAGACAGCTCCAGTTTTGTTATCGGCACGGATGGTACCGGCTGGAGACCTCTTGCATAAGGAAATGCTCATGAGTTTTTGTTGTATTGCGAAGCGGATTCAGGCTGGGAGTTGAGCGGAATCGGCCGCGTAATAAGAAACGGCGCATCCCAGAGCGGGATGCGCCGTTTTGATGTGAGGCTGAGGGAGTTATCGCGAGCGGGTGTCCGCGATGGCCTGGTCGATGAGTTGGAAGAGCTTGCTGCGGTCGACGACCTCGACAAAGGGCGCGCCTTTGGAGTTGGCGGTGACCACCCAGATAGTGGGGGTGTGCTCGATGCCGATGCGCTGGCCGAGGGCGTAGTCGGCCTTGACCCCGGCGGCCAGCTTGCCTTGCGGGTCGAGGGCGAAGGGCAGGGCGACGTGGTGGTCAGCGGCAAACTTCTGAGTGAACTGGGCCAGGATTACCGGGCTGTAGATGGAGATCTGGTTGGCGAAGACCTGGTCGCGGTATTCGTCGCCCAGGGCCTTGCTCTTGGTGTCGAACCAGCGGGCATTCACCGCCGCGGTGAAGCTCCAATTGTGCATGGGCAGCGGGAAATCGTGAAGCACCAGAGGAATCTTGTATTTGGCCGCAGCCTCTTTGAGGAGCGGGTTGGCGCGCGCGCAGTCGGGACACTCGTAGTCCGCAAACTCGACGATGGCCACGCGGGCGCCAGCGGGCGGCTTGAGGGCGGAGGCGTCGTGCACCTGAGTTCCGGACGCAGGAGGGACAAACTGGGCCTGGGCAGCGGCGGCGATCAACAGCGCGGCTCCGGCAAAGCTGAGCCAGAGGCCGGTGCGCGAACGAAGAGCAGGAAAGCGATGGGCAAGAGCTAAAGAATGAGACATATTGGTTGGACGGCTCCCTCTTGATTATTGTAACCACCCGCAGCGGGGCGGCTGGCGAGTTAGAAGCGAGTCAATTTGAGTGAAAATTCCCTCAGGGGCTGAAGCCCGCTTTCATTTTGTTGCATTTGCGGCACGACCAAAGTCGTGCCCTGACACAGTCTGGACTCGTGCAGAGGGTCCCTGAAGAGCATTGCGGCGGGGGAAATCAGAAAGAGTCAGGAGGCGATTGACGGTCACGGCGGCGGGCGGCGATCCACTGGCGCCATTTGTAGTCGGCAAAGAAGGTGGCAGCGATGACGAGGACGGCGAGGATGCCGAGGAAAATTTTCATGACGCTCTCACCTTCTGACGGATGGGCTCGTTATCAGCATAAACGCGCCATTCTGCGACTTTGCCGTCTTCGATAAACGCACGCAGAGCTGCCGGCGTTTCCCATTGATTCTCTTTGAGCAATTGGCCGTCGGGCGAGTAGGTTCCACGCGCCACGCCCAGCATCACTACAACCGGTCCATCGCAGAGGGTTTCTTCCACGGCGATGGCGTAATCCGGAACCATGCGAAAGTATGCCGTCCAGGCCGCCTTCACTTTGTCGCGGCCCACCAAAACTCCGCCGAGCGAGTCGATAAATCGATGTTCGGCGGTCATCGAACGGGCGAGCGCCTCAACGTCCTGACGGTTGATGGCGCGCACAAAACCATGAGCGACAGATTCAGCTAAATCGTTCATACGGCAATTGTACTCAGAGCTTGAGCCGTGGAGCACTCACTGTTCGAAATCGAACAGTGCCACGCTGGAAACGGTCACTCTGGGCGATTTTCCTGGCGGATGAATTTGCTAAGTTATTTAATTTCATGGCGATGTGGGGCGGCATCTTTGGCATGGCAAATGCAATGATTTCTGGCATGGATATCGCACGCCCAGATTTGTTGCAGAAGATGAAGCGCAGGCGCTGGATTCTGGCCGGCGTGGTGGTGGTGGGGTTGGCGGTGGCGTTGCTTGGGCTGTCGCGACTTAAGCCGGCTGCGCCCACGGTGGACCGCTCGACGATTTGGCCGGACACGGTCAAGCGCGGCCCGATGGTCCGGCAGGTGCGCGGGTCTACGGGCACGTTGGTTCCGCGCGAGGACAGCATCGAGCTGATTCCCGCGCAGACGGACGCGACTGTTGTCCGCATACGCGTGCTGCCCGGCGCCAAGGTCACGCCAGACACGATTCTGATGGACCTGGCCGATCCGCAACTAGAGCAGGAGCTGCTGAACGCGAAGCTGGCGATGAAGGCGGCGCAGGCCGACTACAAGAGCCTGCAGGCGACGCTCGAAAGCACGCTGATGGACAAGAAGACTGCGGCGGCGCAGGTGAACTCCGACTATACGCAGGACCAGTTGCAGGCGCAGACGGACAAAGCTCTCTATGACCTGGGCGTGATCGCCGGCATTGCCTACAACAAATCAAAAAACACGGCCGATCAATTGACTGTTCAGCACAAGCTCAGCCAACAGCAGCTCGATGTGAATCAGAGGGCCATCGAGGTTCAGCTCGCTTCATCCCAGACCAAGATCGATCAGGCCAAGGCGCTACTGGACCTCTACGAGAAGCAGACGCAAGCGCTTGAGGTGAGGGCGGGAATATCCGGCGCAGTGGCGGCGCTAACGGTTCCATTGCAGGTGGGCCAGCACGTGACGGCGGGAACTTCAGTGGCCGAGGTGATTCAGCTCGACAAGCTCAAGGCCGCATTGCAAATTGCCGAGACGCAGGCGCGCGACATTCAGATTGGGCAACAGGCCTCGATCGATACGCACAACGGCGTTATTCCCGGCCACGTTACCAGAATCGATCCCACTGTCGTGAACGGAACGCGCACGGTTGACGTAGAGCTTGATGGGCCGCTGCCGCCGGGCGCGGTTCCTTCGCTGAGTGTAGACGGGACAATTGACCTCGAGCGCATGACGGATGTTCTTTATGTTGGCCGTCCCGCGCTGGGCAACGAGAACTCGACGCTGAGCTTGTTCAGGGTTGATGCCGACGGCAAGGGCGCCACACGAGTGCCGGTGAAGGTGGGTCGCGCTTCGGTGAACAGCATTCAGGTGCTTGAAGGATTGAAGGAAGGCGACACGGTGATTCTTTCCGATATGTCGCGCTGGGACAACGTGGATCGAATTCGGTTGGAGTAAGACAGTGGTCAGTGGTTTGTGAGCAGCGAGGCGACGACCACGGACAACTGGTTTCTGAAAACTGACAACTCAAATCTGATCACTGACCACTAATCACTAATCACTGACCGCACATGAGGGGGAGAGTAATGGTATCGAATGACAAGCTGATTGAAATTGAAGACCTGACCAAGGTCTTCTACACCGACGAAGTGGAGACGCACGCGCTCTCCGGCATTCACCTGACCATCTCGCGGGGCGAGTATGTGGCCATGTCCGGCCCTTCGGGCTGCGGCAAATCCACGCTGCTCTCGATTCTTGGCCTGCTCGACACGCCCACGGGCGGCAAGTATCTGCTCAATGGCAACCCGGTAGAGAACCTGAGCTTCGGTGACCGCTCGCGGATTCGCAACCAGGAGATCGGCTTCATCTTTCAGAGCTTCAATCTGATCGGCGATCTGACGGTGGAGGAGAACGTCGAGTTGCCGCTGACTTATCGCGCGGGGATGCCGTCGGCGGAGCGCAAGAAGCGCGTGAAGGAAGCGCTGGAGCGGGTGAACATGGCGCATCGCATGAGGCACTATCCGGCGCAACTCAGCGGCGGCCAACAGCAGCGCGTGGCCGTGGCGCGCGCCTTGGCCGGTTCGCCGTCGATTCTGCTGGCCGATGAGCCCACCGGCAACCTGGACTCGAAGAACGGCGAGGCAGTGATGCATCTGCTGACCGATCTGCACCGCGAAGGATCCACGATTTGCATGGTGACGCACGATCCGCGCTTTGCCAAGCACGCGCAGCGCGAGGTGCATCTCTTCGACGGAAAGGTTGTTTCCGAGCAGGAACTGAAAAAGCTTGAAGAGGAAGTGGAGGCATAGCCTTGTTGTTTCGTGATATACGTTACGCGTTGCGGCAATTGCGCAAATCACCGGGATTCACGCTCGTCGTGGTGCTGATGCTAGCCCTTGGCATTGGCGCGAATACAGCGGTTTTCAGCGTGATGAACGCGATCCTGATGCAGTTGCTGCCCGTCAGCCACCCCGAAGGCCTCTCTTACGTGCGCATGGCCAACGGCCAGTGGGGGCCTCCGGGGGCTGGCAATACCGGAGATTCGAGTACTTCCTTTTCCGAGGTGACATTCGAGGCGTTGCGCCAGCGCAGAGATGTTTTCGAAGAGTTGATTGGCTACGCGCCGCTCGGCCTTACCGGCAGCGTAGCGGTGCGCCACGACGAACTTCCCGAGGAGGCCGAGGGGGAAGAGGTTAGCGGCAACTTCTTCTCTGGTGTGGGAGCGCGGATCGAGCGAGGCCGCGGCTTTACGCTGAACGACGAAAAGAACCACACGCCTACCGCCGTTCTCAGTTACGACTACTGGACGCGGAGCTACGCGCGCGATCCCTCCGTTCTGGGACAAACGCTGTTTGTCAAAGGAGTTCCCATGACGGTGGTGGGCATCGCCGCGCATGGGTTCAAAGGAATTGAGCCGTCCACGGCGACCGACTTCTGGATTCCCTTGCAGAATCGTACGGAATTGAACGCCTGGGGGATGCCCTCGGCGGTCAATGCAGCAATCAACGGGCTTTATGCTTCGCCCAAGTGGTGGTCTCTGCGCATGATGGCGCGTTTGCGCCCCGGCGTAACGCCGATTCAGGCGCAGCAGGCACTGGCGGGCACATTCGGCGAGTCCGCCATGATGGGCATCGGCTCAATCGATCCCAAACAATGGAAACCGCTCTTGGATTTTGTTCCCGCGCGAGGCATCGCCGGCTACAACGAGGAATATCGTGAGCCGGTGCGGATTCTCATGGGCCTGGTCGTGCTGGTGCTGTTGATCGCCTGCACCAACGTGGCCATGATGGTGCAGGCGCGCAACACGGCGCGGCAGAGGGAGTTCAGCCTGCGGCTGGCCATCGGCGCAAGCCAGGGCACCATCTTCCGCCAATTGCTCGCGGAAAGTCTGCTGCTGGTGACGGCGGGAGCGGCGCTCGGTTGGCTCTTCGCGGTTTCGGCTACGCGGCTGCTGGCCTCCTGGTCGGAGATCGAGACCGGCCTCAGCCCGGATCGCAGCGTTCTTTTCTTTACCCTGGCCATCTCCGCGGCGGCCGCGCTGGTCTTTGGGCTGGTCCCCTTGTGGAGTGCGATGCGCGCTCCGGTTGCGGGCGTGTTGCGGGCCACGGCTGCCAGCACCACATCGAGCCGTAGCCGCATTCTGGGCGGGCGCATTGTGCTGGCCGGGCAGATTGCCGTTTGCCTGGTGCTGCTGATGGCCGCGAGCCTGCTCTTGCGTACGCTGCGTAACTACGCCACGCAAAACCTGGGAATACAGACGCACGGACTGCTGGTCTTCGGCGTCACCCCGCAGGGGCAAACAGACACGCACATTTTCTATCGGACGCTGCTCGACCGGCTGCGTCAGGAGCCTGGAGTGGAGTCTGTTTCGATGGCCGAAAATCGTCCCGGCTCAGGATGGACCGACAATGACGGTCTGACGCTCGATGGCGTCGAAAAACGCGGTGAATCGTTGCGGACGAATGGGGTTGGAGCGGGCTTCTTTCACACCATGGGCGTTCCGATTTTCGCCGGCCGCGACATCGCCGAATCCGATACACCGGAAACACAACATATCGCGCTGGTCAATGAGACCTTCGTGAAGAGATACCTCGCCAACACCAATCCTCTGGGCCATCAGCTTGGCGAGGGGAAGCACCGAACCACCATCGTCGGCGTGGTCGGCGACAGCAAGTACAACGGAGTGGATGAAAAGCCGAGGCCGATGGCTTACTACGCCCAGATGCAGGAAGCTTCGCTTGGCACCATGCACATCGAGGTGCGCGCCAGCGGCGCGGCGACGGCGATGCTGCCGGAGATGCGCAAAACGGTCGCCAGCCTTTATCCGAATGTGCCGCTCGAAGATCCCATGACGCAGCAGGAGCAGTTCGACAAATCCTATGCGCAGCAACGTATGTTTGCCGCCATGGGAGGATTCTTCGGCGTACTGGCCGCGCTGCTCGTCGCTACCGGGCTTTATGGCACGCACTCCTTCCGCGTAAGCCGCCGCACCACCGAGATCGGCGTGCGCATGGCTCTGGGGGCCAGCCGCGCGCAGGTGCTGTTCATGGTCATGCGGGAAGGCCTGTGGGTGCTCGTCGCTGGCTTGGCCGTGGGCATTCCGCTCACGTTTCTCGCCGTGCGTCCGCTCAAATCCATGCTCTACCAGACGTCTCCCTTGGATCCCGTCAGCTTTATCTTGGCCATTGCGGCCATGATCGCCGTCTCAGGATGCGCGGCTTTTTTGCCCGCGCGGCGCGCTGCTTCCATTGAACCCATGCAAGCGCTGCGGTCAGAGTAGTAACTCGAAAGGAAAGAGTCAGAATGCAGACCTTGCTGTACGACATTCGTTACGCGTTGCGGCAGTTACGCCGCGCTCCGGGATTTGCCTTCGCCGTGGTGCTCACGCTGGCTCTGGGCATAGGCGCCCTGACCACGGTGGCGACGTGGACCAACGCCGTGCTGTTCAACCCGTGGCCGCATGTCCAAAAGCCAACGGAGTTGCGCTTTGTCTCGGCCACGGTGCTCGGCTCGACAGGCTACTCGGTCAACTATCGCCAGTTCAGTTTCCTGCGCGACCAGGGCCACAGCTTTTCCGATGCCGCTGCTTTCAATCTCATACAGCTCAGCCTTGCGGCCGAGGGCGGCGAGGCGCGCGCCATCTGGGCCGACGAGGTTTCCTCCGGATTCTTTCGTTTACTCGGCCTCCAACCGGAGGTGGGTCGTTTCTTTGATGCCAACGCTTCCGATCGCGCCTACGGCCAGCACGACGAGATCGTGCTCTCCGACGCGCTCTGGCGCTCGCTGTTCAACGCTGACCGCTCCATCGCCGGACGCACCGTCTCGGTCAACGGTCATCTGTTCACCGTCGTCGGTGTCGCGCCGGCGCGCTTTGCCGGCATCTACGGCGGCATGACCGAGTCGGCCTGGATTCCGCTCTCGGCCACGCGCTCGCTTGCGTCCGATCCCGCTGCGGATCCGCTGGCCCATCGCGGCCTGCAGGTGGTTACGCGCTTGCGCCCGGGCGTAGCCAGTGCATTGGCCGCAACTGAACTTCATCAGCTCGCGCGCAGCTTCGCCGCTCAGCACGCCGAAGACAACCTGAATGGCTGGGATCTCAATCTCGATGATGCGGCGCACTTTGCGCGCGGTTTCTATGGGCTGATTGGAGAGCAGTTGCCGGTGCTTTATGGCGCCTCCATTCTGCTCCTGCTTCTAGTTGTGCTGAATGTTTCCTCTCTGCTCGGACAACATGCCGCCCGCCGTCGCCGCGAGGTCGCCATCCGCACCGCGCTCGGGGCGCCGGTGCGCCGCATCGTCGCGCAGACCTTAACGGAAACGGCATTGCTCGCCGCTGCCGGCGCCTTCTGCGGCTGGCTGGCCTCGCTCGGCATCTCGCGCGCTCTCTACATCCTGCTGCCCAGCTTCGGCGCGACACTGGCCTTCAACCTCCAGACCGACTCGCGCATTCTCGTCTTTGTCACCGCAGTGGCCATTCTGGTTACGCTGGTCTGCGGCATGGCGCCGGTTCGCCAGTCGCTCAGCGCATCGCAGAAGGACGTCATCTGCGCCGGTGGCGCTGCCGTGGTCGGCGCCGGACGCAAGCAGTTCACCCGTCGCGTGCTGCTCGGCTTGCAGCTCGCCATCTGCTTTGTGGTTCTGGTCTGCTGTGGCTTGATGACGCGCACGGCGCTGAACATCCTCTCCCGCCCGGTCGGCTTCAATCACGCTAATTGCCTGACCGCCGAACTCACCTTCTCGCGCGCCGGCTACAAAAAGGATCAGGTTCCAGCGCTCCGCTCCGCGCTCGTTGATCGCTTGCGCGCGCTGCCCGGCGTGACAGGCGTAACTTACTCCTCGCATCTGCCCATGGGCGACGAGGGCTCCGGCAATACGCAGGATTTTTCCGTTGCTGGCTACACGCCCTCCAAGGGCGAGGACATGGAGGTCATCACCGACTTCGAAGGCCCGAATTTCTTCCACACCATGGGCATTTCTCCGGTGCGCGGCCGCGACTTCCTGACGAGCGACAACCAGCAATCGCTCCCCGCCGCAATTGTCAACGAAACCATGGCCCGCAAGTACTGGCCCAATGGCGATGCTCTCGGACGCATCATCAGCTACGACAAGAAATCCTGGCAGATCGTCGGCATTGTGCCCGAATTTACCTATCACAATCCGTCGGATACCGATCCCACTCCGCTGCTCTTTCTGCCCATGGAACAGGCCGGCTTCGCCAGTTACACGCAATTCGCCGTCCGCACCAATGGTAGCCTGGCCACGCTTACGCCCGAGCTGCGTCGGGCCGTCTCATCGCTCGACCGCTCTCTGCCGCTCGAAAACCTGATGAGCTACGACGAGGTTATCGGCCAGATGTACCAGATGTCGCGTCTGCCGGCCGAGCTGCTCATCGTCTATGCACTGGCGAGCCTGCTGGTGGCCATGCTCGGCCTCTATGCCGTCATGGCCTACGCTGTTGTTGAGCGCAACCGCGAGTTCGCTCTGCGCATGGCTCTCGGCTCTTCGCGCGCCGGTATCTTCCGCCTCGTGCTCGGAAGCAGCGCCGTGGTTGTGCTGATCGGTCTTGTGACGGGCGGGCTCGGTTCGATTGCCGCAGTGCGTCTCTTACGCTCGATGCTCTTCGGCGTGACCGCCTCTGATCCACTGTCCTATATTGCGGCCGCCGCGTTGCTGTCGCTTGCCGTCGTGTTGTCGGGGCTGATCCCGGCGAGGCGAGCGGCTTCCATTGAACCCATGCAAGCGCTGCGCTCCGAATAGCGCGTCTTCGAGGAAATTGAAATGAACACGCTCGTTCAAGACATTCGCTATGCGCTGCGGCAGTTGCGCAAGAATCCAGGATTCGCCGCTCTCGCGGTGGGTACGCTGGCTCTTGGCATTGCCGCCAACAGCACGGTTTTCAGTTGGATCAACTCGACCCTGCTGGACCCGATTCCCGGCGTCGCGCATACCGGCGACATAGTCACGCTGATGCGGGGAGAAAGAAGCGAGCATCCGTCGCCTCCATTCTCCTACCCGGATTATGCGGACCTGCGGGACCAGACGCACAGCTTTTCCGGAGTGCTTGCCTATCACGACGACTATATGGCCATCACCGGGTCAGGCAAGCCGGAGCGCATTTATGGCGCGCTGACTTCGTCGAATTACTTCGAGGTGCTAGGCGTCCGGCCTGTTCTGGGAAGAACCCTTCTTCCCACGTTGGCCAACGAGCGCGCGGGCGCTGCTGAGGTCGTGGTGGGCTACGACTTATGGAAGAACCGCTTCGACGGTGACCCGGCAATCATAGGCAAGACGATGCAGATCAACCTGCATCCTTACACGATTGTTGGCGTCGCGCCCAGGGGATTTCAGGGATGCAAATCTGGATTGCGCGCTGATGCGTGGATTCCGCTGGGCATGGATTCACAAATCTGGGGATCGAATCGCCCCAATTATCGCGATGTCTCCTGGCTCCAGATACTCGGCAAGCTCAAGCCCGGAGTTACACAACGCCAGGCCGACACCGAGCTGAATCTTCTGATGCAGCGCATCGTGGAGCGCTATCCCGAAGCGCATCAAGGCTCCAACACTATCTCCTCCGATCCGCTTTGGCGATCGCCCTTCGGAGCCAACGTCTACCTCTATGGGACGCTGCCGATTCTGCTGGCTCTGGCCGCGGTTCTATTGCTCCTGGCCTGCGCGAATGTCGCCAATTTGCTTCTGGTGCGCTCGGTTGCGCGCCGCCGCGAGATGGCTATCCGCTTGTCGATGGGAGCAACTCGCTGGCGGGTGATGCGCCAACTTCTGACGGAGAATCTGGTGATCGCGCTGGCTGGAGGAGGAACTGCGCTGGTCCTGACCATTTGGACGGCCAGATCCCTCGCTGCTTTCCTGCCTCCCGTCACGCTGCCGCTCTCAGTGAACGGCCACGTCAACGGAGTGGTTTTCCTCGCCACTATACTCGTCTCGATTTTCACGGCCGCGGTCTCCGGCATCGTTCCCGCCCTGCGCGCTTCCGGCCTATCACCGGTGTCGGTACTGAAGGATGAAGCACTGAGCACCAGCGGCGGACTTTCCAAATCGCGCCTTTCTTCGACACTTGTAATTGCACAGGTCGCCCTGTCGCTTCTGCTGCTCACGTGCGCGGGATTGTTCGTTCGCAGCCTGCTTAAAGCTCAGGAATCCGATCCTGGATTTGATCCCAATCATGTTCTGCTGATTTCCTTCGACCTTGATCCAATGGGCTATTCCGATACGAAGGGCCTGGAGTTCGAGCGGCAGCTAGTGGAACGCGTGAAGCAGTTGCCGGGCGTGCAGTCGGCGACCCTGGCGGATTTTTCGCCTCTCAGTTTCACCATTCATTCCGAAGGCATATTGCCGGAGGGTTACGTGCCCGCTCCTCATCAATCGGTGGAAGCGGATCGGGGAAAAGTGGGTCCGGGCTATCTGCAAACGATGCACACGCCGCTTATCGCGGGGCGCGACTTCACCGAACAGGACAATGCGGCGGCGCAGCCGGTGGCCATTGTCAACCAGGCGCTGGTTGATCGCTACTGGCCGGGACAGAACGCGATCGGCAAACACATTAATGTTTCTTCGCATCCGTATACGGTAGTCGGCGTGGCCGCCAACGGAAAGTACCGGCGCATGACTTACGATGCAGCTCCGTTGGTGCTTTTGCCTCTGATGCAGCGCTACGATGACCAACTCATTCTCCATGTGCGCACCAGCGGCGACCCACTGGCACAGGCTTCCGCGGTGGAGCAAACGATTGAGGGCCTCAATCCTGACTTGCCGGTGTACAACGTGACCACCCTCAAAGCGAACATGCAAATGGGAAATGTCTTTGAGCGAATTGCGGTGACCTTCGCCGGCGCGTTCGGCTTGCTGGCTTTGCTGCTGGCGGCAGTTGGAATCTATGGCGTGATTGCATACACCACGCGGCAACGCACGCATGAAATAGGAATCCGCATGGCGCTCGGAGCGGCGAAGGGAGATGTTTTCCGCCAGGTGCTGGCGCAAGGATTGCGCTTAACATTCGCCGGGCTGGCTGTTGGCCTTGTGGTTTCGTTCGCCTTCACACGCTTCCTGCGGGGGATGTTGTTTGGCATTGGAACAACTGACTGGTTGACCTTCACGTCGGTGGCGGTTTTGCTTTGCGTGGTCGCGCTGGCCGCTTGTTTTATTCCGGCGCGGCGCGCGGCTTCAATAGAACCCATGCAAGCGTTACGCACGGAATAGGAACGGAATCGGAGAGGCATCTATGATTCAGGGAATCACTCAGGACATTCGCTACGCGCTGCGGCAGTTGCGCAAGTCGCCGGGATTTACACTGACGGCCGTGCTGACGCTGGCCCTGGGACTGGGCGCAAGCTCAGCCATCTTTTGCCTGATGGACGGGCTGTGGCTGCGTCCCATGCGGATTCCGCATCCGGGCGAAATTGTGCGTGTTTTCGCCACGACTAGCCAAGACTCGGAGGGTTACTTCAATTACTCCGATTACCTTGCAGCGGCGCAGCGGAGCACGGCGTTCAAAGGGCCATCCGCGGGCCTGGTTGCCATTGGCCGTCGCGGCAGCATGATGCCCAATCTCGACGGCACTTCCACGTTGCTGCTGACCAATGTTGTCTCCAACAACTTTTTTAGTGTGTTGGGTGTGCGTCCGCTGCTGGGACGCACCTTTACCGGGAGTGACGCGGAGCGGTTGCGCACGCATCCCGGCGTGGTGCTGGGCTATCGCTTCTGGCAGCGGCAGTTTGCCGGCGATCCGGGCATTGTTGGCCGGCAGATTGCGCTGCGCCACGGCAAGAGCAGCGTGAGCCAGGTGGACGTTTGGGGCGTTTTGCCGCCGGAGTTTCGCGAGATTGACAACGGTGGTGACCGTGACTTGTGGATACCAATTGAGGCGTGGGCGGCGGTTGTGTCGGGTGGGGATACGGAACTGACCTCGAAGGAGTTTCGCTGGTTGAACTTGCTCGGCCGCCTGGCGCCGGGCGCAACCGCTGCGCAGGCCAACGATCAGGTCGCCGCAGTGGCTGGCGCTCTGGCGGCTGCCGACCCAGCCGACAATCATGGACGCGGCGCGAGGGCCGTCAGCGACTTCCGTTATCGCATGAGCAGCGCGGGGACCAGCGGCCTGGTGCTGTTTGCCATCGTCGGCTGCGTCGTTCTGCTGGCGATCGTGAACGTAACTCATCTGCTGCTGGCGCGCGCCCTGGCTCGGAGTCCCGAAATAGCTCTGCGCTTGTCCCTGGGAGCCACGCGCTGGGCGGTCGCGCGGCAGTTGCTCATCGAGAATCTGTTGCTCTGCGCGTTGGGTCTTGTTGCCGGCCTTGGCCTGGCTGTGGGGATTGCAGCGCTGCTGCCGCACCTACTTATTCGTGCACCGGAGATGCTGAACTCTTTCGGTGAGGCGGCGAGTTTTCAAGTGGATTGGCGGGTATTTCTCTTTGCGGGCTTGGCGGCGCTGGTGACCATGCTGCTGCTGGCGCTGGTTCCGCTCGGCCAAGTCGCACGGCCGCAACTGCTGCCGGTTTTGCGAACCGGCATGGCGACGCGCGCCACAGGCAGAACTCCAGTTTTGCGCCGCGCCGCCGTCTGGCTGCAAATCGGCATCTCCTTCGCGCTGCTGGTTTCCACCGGCGCGCTGGTGCGCAGCTTCCTCAACACGCGCACGCAGCCCATCGGGGTGACGCGCAACCAGGTGCTGATCGCCTTTACACAGGAGCCGGAGGCGGCTGAACGCGATGCTGCAATCGCGCGCATGAAGGCGCTACCTGGCGTGGAGCGCGTGGCCTATGGCATTCGTTCGCCGATCATGCTCTCCGAGGATGGCATTGCGGCCAAGACATTGCTCTCCAGCCATCCCGAACTGCGCGATCCGGTGGAAATCAAATACAACGCGGTCAGCCCGGAATTTCTTAACGTCGTCGGAACTCGCGTGATGCGAGGCCGCGGATTTACGACTGCCGACGACGCGGACGGCCCCCCGGTTGTACTGGTCAGTCAGGCCATGGTGCGCAAGTACTGGCCGTCCCGAGACCCCATCGGCCAGACTGTGCGCCTGCCCGGCTTCAGCAATGGCGCTGATCTCGAAGCCCGCGTTGTCGGCATCACCGAGGATGCTCCTATCAGCCGGATTGGTGAGATTCCCGAGCCCTATATGTACCTCCCATTTCGCTTCTCGAATATGGGCGAGATCACCTTCGCTATTGAAACCGGGCAGAACGCGATGAGTATGGCCCAGGCGACGCGCCAAGCGCTCATTCACACCGACCCGCTGCTGGATCCAATGATGATGACTTCGCTGCCGGAGCTTATTCGTTACTCGACAGGCGACTTCCAGATGATGGCCGAGCTGGTGAGCGCGCAGGGCCTGATAGGGCTGGCTCTCACCGTGGCGGGACTCTACGGATTCCTGGCTTTTCGCGTCACGCAAAGGCGGCGCGAGATCGGTATTCGCATGGCGCTGGGCGCAACCCGCGAGGGTACGGCCTGGCTGATTTTGAGCGATACCGCGGGCATGGCTATCATTGGCCTGGCGATAGGCCTCGTGCTGGCTGTGGCCGTAGCGCGTGTTGAGTCCGCCGTGTTGTTTGGAGTGCGCCCGCTGGATGCGCTTTCTCTTATCGGCGCGCTATGCATTCTACTTTTGGCCGTGGCGGTCGCCGCATTGCTTCCCGCCAGGCGCGCAGCTTCCATTGAACCCATGCAGGCATTGCGCGCGGAATAGAAACAGAATCTGAGAATTGGAGGGACCGGGAAGATGCAAACGATCATTCAGGACATTCGCTATGCTCTGCGCCAACTGCGCAAGTCGCCGGGATTCACGCTGACGGCGATCGTCACGCTGGCGCTGGGCATTGGCGCCAACACCGCGATCTTCACGCTGATCCAGGGCATCCTGCTGCGTTCACTTCCGGTCACCGACCCCGCGCGCCTCTATCGTATCGGCGACACGGACGATTGCTGCGTGGATGGCGGATTCCCAGGCGATGCCGCAACCAATGGCGATTTCTCCATCTTCTCTTACGACCTTTATCTGCATCTGAAAAACTCCGCGCCGGAGTTTGAGCAACTGGCCGTGGCGCAGGCCGGCCAATGGCCATGGAGCGTGCGGCGCGGCAATGCGTTGCCCAAGTCGCTGCACGGCGAATTCGTCTCCGGCAATTACTTCTCTACATTGGGCCTGGGCGCTTATGCGGGGCGCGTGTTCAGCAACAGCGATGACACTCCCGCCGCGCCGCCCACAACGGTGCTCAGCTACCAGGCGTGGCAGGGCGAATACGCTGGAGATCCCGCGATCGTGGGATCGACGATTTACATTCAGGCGCGGCCTTTTACCGTTATCGGCATCGCGCCGCCCGGATTTTTTGGAGACCGCGTATCAGACAATCCGCCCGATTTCTGGATGCCGGTTCAGACGGAACCTTATGCCCGGGGCCCAAGCTCCATCCTCCATCACCAAGAGTCCAACTGGCTTTACCCGCTGGGCAGGGTGCGCGCCGGCACAAACATCGGCGCATTGCAAACGAAGCTTACCGCCGCATTGCGCCAGTGGCTTTATACTCGCCCGTTGCTTACCGCCAATGGAGGTGCGAGCGTCATTCCCAAGCAGCATGTGGTCATCACACCCGGCGGCGGCGGAATTCAAAACTTGCAACAGGAAACGGGCAAGGGTCTGAAGATGCTGATGATTCTCTCTTGCGTCGTGCTGCTCATCGCCTGCGCCAACATCGCCAACCTGCTGCTGGCGCGGGCCACAACGCGGCGTGCGGACATCGCGCTGCGCATGGCTCTGGGCGCGGGCCGCCGCCGCGTCATCCGGCAGATTCTCACCGAGAGCGTGCTTTTGAGCTGCCTAGGCGGATTGGCTGGATTGGTTGTCGCGTATGCAGGCTCGCACACCATTCTTGCGCTTGCCTTTCCCGATGCCAAACATCTACCCATCGGGGCCAGCCCATCGCTGCCCGTGCTTGGATTTGCGTTTCTGATTTCTCTGATTACGGGTGTACTGTTCGGCGCAGGGCCGGCGTGGTTATCGTCGCACGCACAACCAGCCGAGTCGCTGCGCGGCGTCAACCGCTCCACGCGCGACCGCTCTTCGCTGCCGCAGAAATCTTTGGTTGTATTCCAAGCCGCGCTGTCTTTGGTTCTGCTCGCCGGAGCCATTCTGATGACCAAATCGCTGGCCAACCTGGAGCATCAGAAGTTGGGCATCGCCACTTCCAACCGCTACGTGTTGCATTTCGATCCGGCCGGCGCCGGCTATACCGTCGATCGTCTGCCTGCGCTTTATCGCCAGATTGAAGATCGCTTCTCCGCGCCGCCGGGCGTGGCCAACATCAGCATGGCGCTCTATAGCCCTCTGGAAGGCGATAACTGGGGCGAGTGCGTCATCCAGCAGGGTCATCCAATGCCGGGGCCAAACGTCAATTGCGGTTCGACCTGGGATCGCGTCACTCCGCATTTTCTCGATTCCATCGGCGTGTCCATGGTGCGCGGACGCGGCATCACCGAGCAGGACACGGCTGCTTCGCCGCAGGTCGCCGTGGTCAACGAAGCTTTCGTCAAGCGCTTCTATCCCAACCAGGACCCGGTGGGTCAGCACTTCGGCATCGACCTTCCGCAGTACTCGGGCGGTTGGGAGATTGTGGGTGTCTTTCACGATTTCAAGATGAACAATCCGCGCGATCCAGCGCGCCCTCTTTATCTGCGCCCGCTCGCTCAGCAGTTCACGGGCTACAAAGAAGACATGCTGATTTCAACCGAAACGCAATCGATGTTTGTCAACGCCATGATTCTCGACTTCAACACGCCGCAGCAGAATGTGGACGCGCTGATTCGGCGCACCCTGGCCGGCATCGATCCAAATCTCACCGTGATGGATCTGCGGTCTTTCGATGCTCAGGTAGCTGGAAACTTCAACCAGGAACGCCTGATCGCGCGGCTCACCAGCCTCTTCGGAATTCTTGCGTTGATTCTTGCCTCGGTCGGACTTTATGGCGTGATGTCTTACTTTGTCGCTCGCCGCACCAGCGAGATCGGTATCCGCATGGCTCTCGGCGCCACGCGCTCGAGCGTGGTCGCCATCGTCATGCGCGGCGCGCTGTGGCAGATTCTCATCGGCCTTGGGCTCGGCATTCCGGCCGCGCTCATTGCCGGTCATCTGATGGCCAGCCAGCTATATGAAGTCAGCGGGGCCGACCCGCTTGCTCTGGCTGGCGCAACCCTGGTGCTCGGCATCTGTGCTGCTGTTGCGGGTTTTATCCCCGCGCGCCGCGCCGCTTCCATTGAACCCATGCAGGCATTACGAACCGAATAGAGAGGGACTCGAAGATGCAGACAATTATCCAAGACATCCGCTACGCGCTGCGCCAGTTGCGCAAGTCGCCGGGGTTCACGCTCACCGTGATCGTCACGCTTGCTTTGGGGCTGGGCGCAAATGCCGCCGTCTTCACGCTCTTCGACCAGGTGTTGCTGCGCATGTTGCCGGTTGAGCGGCCCAGGGAACTGGTTCGCTTCGTATGGACAGGCGGCTTTTCCGGTTCAGGCAGCAGCTTCGGAGGCGATATCAATAATTACTTCTCCTATCCCATGTACAAGGATCTGCGCGATCAGAATCAGGTTTTTGCGGGAATGCTGGCAGCCGAAAAAACCAGCGTAGGCCTTTCGTGGCATAACCAGGCCGAGAACAAGGACGCCGAGATCGTAACCGGGAATTACTTTCAATTGCTCGGCCTCAAGCCAACCCTCGGCCGCTTGCTGACTCCGCAGGACGATACTGCGAAGAATGCCAATCCGGTAGTAGTGCTCAGTTATGAATACTGGAAAGCGCGATTCGCCGCGTCGCGCGACGTGGCAGGCCAAACCGTGCTCATCAACGGCCATCCCTTCACTATCCTCGGTGTGGCTCCGGAAAACTTTCAGTCGGCCATTGGCGGTTACCGGCCCGGCTTGTTCATTCCTGTCAGCATGGTGGAGACCGCCATCCCGTGGAGAGCGCCTCTGAATGACTTGACTAACCATCAGTCTATCTGGCTCACACTGGTGGCGCGGCTAAAACCGGGCATCAGCGCGACTCAAGCTGAAGCGGGACTCGGGCCGCTGTGGCACTCGCTGCGTGCGTATGAATTGACTCTTTACAAATCGAGGTCAAAGCATTTCAAAAAGGATTTTCTCGACAATTCGCGGCTCCAGGTAGTGGACGACTCGACCGGCTTTTCGCCTGGCCGCACGGAACTGAAGACGCCGCTGATCATCCTGATGAGCATGGCCGGCTTGCTGGTCGCGATGTGCGCCATCAACATAGCAACGCTGCTGCTATTGCGCGCCGCCGGCCGGGCGCGCGAGATGTCGATGCGCTACGCACTCGGCGCGAAACGGAGCCGCATCGTTTCGCAACTGCTGGTGGAGGGCGGGTTGCTCGGATTGGCAGGCGCAGCCGCAGGTCTTGCTCTAGCGCCCGCGGTTGCCACAATGCTGGTGCGTCTGCTGACTAGCGCCGATCCCGGCGAAGAGCCGTACTCGGCCTCGATCGACACGCGTGTGTTGCTGTTCATGCTGGGGATTTCTCTTGTTGTGAGCCTGCTGTTCAGCATCGCGCCAGTGCTTCATTTTCTGCGGCCCGATCTCGCCCAAACGCTGCGCCAGAATGCGGGAACGGCGTCGAAGGCCTCGCAGCGATTCCGCAAAGTTGCGGTGGGCGCGCAAATCGCGCTCAGTGTTCTCCTGCTCGGCGGCGCGGGATTGTTCGTGCGCACGCTCGACAATCTTCGCCATCAATCGGTGGGCTTCGACACAGGACATCTTGCCACCTTCTCGCTCGATCCCACGAACTCTGGCTACGGCGAAGACCGCACGCCGCAGATTGTGACCAACGCGCTCGAAGCCCTGCGCCAGATTCCAGGCGTAACCAATGTTTCTGCCACCACAGATCCTGAACTGACTGGAGATACGGAACGGTCAAGTTTTACAGTGCAAGGTTACAAACCGTCTGAGGACGAGAGACTGCACTTTGAAGAACCGTGGGTCGCGCCCGGTTACTTTGCCACGCTGCGACAGCCGCTTTTAGCGGGCAGAGAATTCACCCCGGCGGATACGCAGCCAGCGCCGAAGGTGGCCATCGTCAACCTCGCCTTCGCGAAGCGCTTTTACGGTTCCGCGCAAAATGCGCTAGGCCGTGCGCTGGGCGAAGGCCGAGGCAACGACGTAAAACTTGACACCACCATTGTCGGCGTCGTGGGAGACATCAAGCACGCTGATCTGCGTACCGACCCGGTGCCAGAAGTCTACAGGTCTTATCAGCAGGAGCCGCATCCGGGAGGCGTGCAGGTTTATGCGCGCACCGCGCAAGCGCCGGAGAACGTTGAAACCGCAATCCGCCAGACGATTCATCAGCTCGACCCGGCTCTGGTGGTTGAAGGCCTGCGCTCCATGGAAGTCCAGGTAAATAACAGCGCTTCGGATGAGCGCGCGTTGGCATTTCTCGCCATTGGGTTTTCTGTCCTGGCCATGGTGCTGGCTGCCGTGGGCCTCTATGGCGTGCTGGCGTACTCCACCGAGCAGCGCACCCGCGAGATCGGCGTGCGCCTGGCGTTAGGCGCACAGCGGTCGGGCGTCGTTGTGCTGGTGGTGCGCGAGATGGCCATCATCGCGGCCATTGCAACAGCTATTGCGCTTCCTTCGGTCGTCGCGCTGGCCCGACTTTTCCGCAGTCAGCTTTATGGCGTAACCACATTCGATCCGATCACTCTTGCGGGAGCGGTGATTCTGACCGCTGTCATGGTGACTCTAGCCGCGGCCTTGCCTGCGCGGCGCGCAGCGGCAGTCGAACCCATGCAGGCTCTGCGAACGGAATAGGCGCGCAGGGCGGACTTTATCGAGTAGAAAGGACACGAGCGATGCAATCGATATTGCAGGATGTGCGTTACGCACTGCGGCAGTTGCGCAAGTCGCCGGGCTTCACCTTCACCGCAGTAACCGTGCTGGCTCTGGGGCTGGGCGCGAACATCGCGGTCTTCACCATTCTGAATGGAATTCTGCTGCGTCCGCTGCCCTACGCGAGGCCGGATCGTATCGTTGCAATTGAGGGTACCGGTCCCGAGTCGTACTACCCCATGCATTATGCCAATATGCTGCAACTGCGCGACGCCGTGGGGGCAAGGCTGCAAGTCGGTGGGGTGCTTTGCTGCGGCCACACGGCCAGCATCGTAGGGCCCGGAGGCCGTGTGCAAGTGGAGCAGCAGAAAGTGACGGCCAATCTGCCCGCAATGCTCGGAGTGCATCTCCTCATGGGACGCACGTTTCGCGATGATGAGAACGAGCCGGGGCGCAATCGTGTGGCGTTGATCGGCGAGGATGTGTGGCGGAAGCTCTATAACTCCGATCCGCACATCGTTGGCCAGACTCTCGCTATCAAGAGCCAGCCATACACAATCCTCGGAGTGATGCCGGCTGGCTTATCGATTCCCGAAGACGGGACGATGCAGATATGGTCTCCGGCCGCGCTGAGTGCGGACGATCGCTCCTCCATGAGTCGCGGGGCTTTGTTCTATGGAATGTATGCCCGACTACCCGATGGCATCACGGAGGCGCAACTGGCCGATCACCTGAGCCGCACCCAAGCCGTGATTGCCAAGGAAGTGCCAGACGGTGGCCTGGCCACACGCGTGACTGTCACCGGTTATCAGAAGTCGCTGAACAAGCATGTTCGCAAGCCGCTCCTGCTGCTCGATGCGGTGGTCTTTGGCATCTGGCTGCTGGCCTGCCTCAACGTCACCAGCCTCATGCTGGCGCGCGCCGTCTCGCGCAGCCGCGAGCAAGCAGTGCGCGCTGCGCTGGGCGCCAGCCGCTTGCGCCTGCTGCAACAGACCGTCGTCGAAAGCCTGCTGCTGAGCGGCATCGGCGCTGTCTTTGGATTGCTCCTGGGACAGACAGCGATCAAGCTGCTTTGGCGGCAGATCCATCGCCAGTTGCCGCTGACCAACGCTATTCATTTGGATGGCCGCGTAATTGCTGCAATGGTTGCGCTCACGCTTTTCACCGCGGTTGTTGTAGGCATCTTTCCCGCGCTGCGTGCCATGCGCTGCGATGTGCAGAGCGATCTGCGTGGCGTGAGCAGCACCGCATCGGCCAGCCAGAATCGCACTCGCGAAGCGCTTGTCGTTGCGCAACTCGCACTCACGCTTGTTTTTCTTGTCGGCGCAGGCTTGTTTTTGCGCACCATTCACGCATTGCGCACGGTGCCGCTCGGCTTCACACAACAAAATGTGCTCACCGGCGGGATCATTCTGAACGGTACAACTGACTCAGTTGAACATGAGGCCAAAAATGAGACAAATATAGTCACCGCCTCCTATCTGCCGCTGCTGGAGCGGCTGCGCGGAATTCCAGGTGTAAAGTCGGCCGCGCTCAGCTCGGTGCTGCCGCTGCGCGCAGAGTTTGGCGTGACACTCGACGGTACGCTGGATCATAAAGAGGCTCCAAGAGGCAAGGAGCCAATGATTGATGGGCGTCTGGCCTCGTCTGGCCTCGTTGAAGCTTTGGGAATCCCCATGGTGCGGGGCCGTTTCTTCACTAAAGACGACTCTGCTTCCGCGCCGCCTGTGGTGGTGGTGAACCAGGCTTTCGTCAACAAGTATCTGCCTGGCCAGGATCCCATCGGGCACACCTTCGGCATGGGCAAAACCGGACGATTCGCGGAGATGCGCATCGTCGGCGTCATTGGCGACGTGAAACAGGCTAAGGTCACCGATGCGACCAAGCCCGAAATGTACTTCTGCCTGGCGCAGACAGAGCCGGGAACGCCGTTGTACGGCATAGCGACGGCCTTCATTCAAGTGGCGATTCGCGGCGCGGTTCCCGCCGACACGCTGCGCGCCCAGTTCGACAAGGCGCTGCACGAGGTGGCGCCCGACGCCACCACCACCGACGTGAAAACCATTCACGAAGCGGTCGAAGATTCTTTTGGGAGTCAAACCTTGATCTCGCATCTGCTGGAGAGCTTTGCCGGGCTGGCGCTGATGATTGCCTCGGTGGGATTGTACGGACTGCTCTCGTTTGCCGTGGCGCAGCGCACGCGCGAGATCGGCCTGCGCATCGCTCTGGGCGCGCCGCAGGCCAACATCCTCAACCTTGTTTTCCGCCGCGCCTTCTTGCTTGTCGGCATAGGACTTACCATTGGCGGCACTATGGCTTGGTTCGCCGTCAAGTTTGCTAGCAGTTACATATATGGAGTTCAGGCGCACGACGGACTTACCTTCACTGCGGTGGTTTTGGTTCTTGCCGCGACTTCCGTTGTTGCGGCCTGGCTGCCGGCCCGCCGCGCCGCATCGGTTGACCCAATTCTTGCTTTGAGATCGGAGTAATGCATGATTGAACTAAAAAACGTAGAACGCAGTTATAAGACTGGACACACCGAAACCTGGGTGCTGCGCCGCATTGGACTCACCATCAAGGAAGGCGAGTTTGTCACCGTGATGGGTCCGTCGGGAGCGGGGAAGTCATCGCTGCTGAATGTGCTGGCGCTGCTCGACGACGGCTGGCTGGGAGAGTATTGGTTTGGCGAAACGGCGGTGCATAAGCTGAATCGAAAACAGCGCGCTGACCTGGCCCGTCAGCGCATCGGCATGGTTTTCCAGAGTTATCATTTGCTGGACGATCTTACCGTCGCCGAGAACATCGATCTTCCACTCTCTTACAAGAATCTTCCCGCACAAGAGAGGCAGGGGATGGTGGCCGACATTCTCGACCGCTTTCAGATTGTTGCCAAGAAGGACCTGTTTCCTTCGCAGCTTTCTGGCGGGCAGCAGCAACTGGTGGGCATTGCGCGCGCAGTGGTTCACGCGCCGGCGCTGCTGCTGGCGGATGAGCCTACCGGCAACCTGCACTCCACCCAGGCGCGCGAAATCATGGAACTCTTTTGTGAGCTCAATCGCGCCGGCACAACCATTGTGCAGGTGACGCACTCTGAAGAAAACGCCCACTACGGCAAGCGCATCCTCGAGCTGCGCGACGGCTGGCTAAGACGCGATGAAATGCTAAAGGCTGCGGAGGTAAGTGTTAAATGAATTCGATAAAGATAAATCGGGTCAAAGACTTTATGGCTTTGCAATGCGCGAAGAAAGTTATGACTCAGCGAAGCTATTGCGCAGCCTGTTTAGCGGCCATTCTGCTGTTGCAGGCCGGACTGGTGCTGGCCGCCGAGCCGGTGGCAGCAAAGGCTTCTGTCGAAACTCCCGCGCCGGCAGCCGCAACCACGCAAACTGTTCAGAACGGCATTCCCTTTGACCAACTACTACGCAGCTCTTACAACCCCATCGACGCTTATCGCGGCAAAACTGTGCCTCCGCCCAGCATGGATAACTCCGTGCTTCTGGATTCACTGGTGCGCGACGGCAAACTTTATTTGACGTTAAGCAACGCCATCGACTTGGCGCTTGAAAATAATCTCGATCTGGTGATCGCGCGCTATAACATGCCGATTGCGCAGATGGATGTTCAGCGCACACGGGCGGGCGGCTCGGTGCGCGGAGTCAACACCGGAGTGGTATCGGGAACGCCGGGAGGCGGCGCGGGCGGCGCGGGAGCCGGGACCGGCGCGGGCGGCACCTCGAGCGGCGCGGGCGGCGCAGGCTCCGGCGCATCGGGCATTGTCTCATCGACGCTGGGAACGGGCACTACGGTCTCCGGCTACGATCCGATCATCGGCGCCAACCTCTATACTGACCACACCTCCGAGCAGTTGACCAACCTGCAGGTGGAAGGCGTCCCGATTTACAAATTCAACACCACCGCGGCGGACATAACTTACAGTCAGTCCTTTGCCACAGGCAGCAGCTTGCAGGTGGTCTGGAATAGCAGCCGGTTGACTTCCAACGGAATTTACGATTACTTTAGCCCATCATTTTCTTCATCGATGGAAGTGCTTGTGCAGCAGCCGCTGCTGGCCGGCTTTGGGCTGGGGCCGAACCTGCGCTTTTTGCGCATCGCCCGCACCAATCAAAAGATCTCCGACATTGCCTTTCGCGCTCAAGTGATCGCGACGGTAACTCAGATCTGCGATCTGTACTGGGATCTGGTGAGCGCCTATGATAATGAGCAGGTGGGCGAGCGCTCGGTGGCTTTTGCCACGGAGACACTGAATACCAGCCGCAAGCAGCTTGAGTTACAGGCGATTCCGGAGATGGATGTGCTGAAAGCGGAAGGAGAACTTGCCGTACGCGAGCAGGAGTTGACCGTGGCGCGCACTGATCTGGAGTTACAAGAGCTTTACATGAAGAACGCCATTACTCGCTCGCTCGACGATCCGACGCTTCAAGAGATGCCGGTGATTCCGGTGGATCACATTGGCAGGACGGCGCAGGCGGTCACAGAGCCGGTGCAGGATATGATTGCCGATGCGCTCAAGAATCGCACGGAACTGCTGGAGTCTAGCTTGGATTTGCAGAATCGCGAGTTGAGTCGCAAGAGCGCGCGCAATGCTTTGTTGCCGGCGCTGAGCCTTTATGGTGTGTATGTGGGCACGGGCGCGGCGGGCACAAAAAATTCCAGCTATCAAGGCGCGTCGGTCACATCGATTCTTCCGCAGAGCTACGGCGGCGCGCTGGAAAGCGCACTGAACAACACCGCGCCCGAATACCGCGTTGGCTTTCAATTGAGCGTTCCCTTGCGCAACCGTATCGCCAAAGCAGATCAGACGCGCACCGAATTGGAGTACCGCCAGTCGCAGGTGTATCTGGAGGAATTGAAAAAGCGCATTCGCATCGAGGTGCGCAGCGCGCGCTATGCTTTGGAGCAGGGCGCCAGCCGTGTGGAGGCAGCCCGCAAGGCGCGCGATCTGGCGCAGCGTACGCTGGATATCATGCAGAAAGAGCAAAAACTGGGCGCGGGATCGAATCAGCAGACGCTCACGGCTGAGCACGACCTGGCACTGGCCGAGTCGGCGCTGGTGGCGGCAGAGACCGCATACGAGAAGGCACGCATCGAGGTGCGGCGCGCCACGGGCAGCGTCCTTGAAGGATACGGTATCTCAATTACCGATGCAAAAACCGGCGCGGTGGAGGCAAGTCATCTCCAATAAGAATGAACCAATCCGGGTACTGGTTGCCGACGATCAGGCGCACATCCTGGAAGCCGTGGAGCTGTTGCTCCGCCCGCACGGCATCGAGGTGGATTGTGTGCGCTCGCCGCAAGCGCTGCTGGAGGAACTGGGCCATCGCGAATACGATGTGCTGCTGATCGACCTCAACTACACGCGCGACACTACCTCCGGCCAGGAGGGCCTGGACCTGCTGGCGCGCATCCACGAATTCGATGCGCGGTTGCCGGTGATTGTGATGACGGCGTGGGGCAACATTGATCTGGCCGTCGAAAGCATCAAACGCGGCGCACGCGACTTCATTCAGAAGCCTTGGGAGAACGAACGGCTGCTCTCGCTGATTCGCGTACACGCAGAGTTACGCCAGGCACTGCGGCGCGCGCGCGAGTTGGAGCTGGAAAATCGCTTACTCCGCGCCGAAGGTATGCCGGAGTTTGTGGCCGGCGCGCCCTCCATGCGAGGAGTGCTGGAACTGATTGCGCAGGTCGGTCCATCTGATGCCAACGTGCTCATCACTGGCGAGCACGGAACCGGCAAGGAGATCGTCGCACGCCTGTTGCATGCCGCCTCGCCCCGCGCGCGCATGGCGCTGGTGGCCGTGAACGCCGGCGGGCTGCCCGAAGGAACTTTCGAAAGCGAGATCTTCGGCCATGTCAAAGGCGCTTTCACCGATGCGCGCACTGATCGCATTGGAAGGTTCGAGCTGGCCAACGGCGGCACATTGTTTCTGGACGAAATTGCGAATGTCCCATTGCGCCAGCAAGCCAAGCTGTTGCGCGTGCTGGAGACTGGCGAACTGGAGCGAGTGGGTTCGTCGCAAACGCGGCGCGTCGATGTGCGGATTCTCTCCGCGACCAATGCCCAACTCGACGAAGAAGCCAAGGCCGGCAACTTCCGCGAAGACCTTCTCTTCCGCATCAACACCGTTGAAATTCATCTGCCCGCGCTGCGCGACCGGCGCGAGGACATTCCGCTCTTGGCGCAGCATTTTCTGGGCCGCAATCGCACTCGCTATTGCAAACAGACCATCGGATTTTCGCAGGACGCCTTGCAACAGATGATGCAGTATGCGTGGCCGGGCAACGTTCGCGAGCTGGAGCACACTGTGGAGCGCGCCGTGCTGCTCTGCCGCGACGATGAAATTGAGCCGGCCGATCTGGCCATAGCGGCTGCTCGCTCGTCCACCCCGCCGCTTGAAAACATGAGTATCGACGAGGTCGAAGCTCTGCTCATCCGCAAGGTTTTGCGCCGCTGCGATGGCAACATCTCGCAGGCCGCGGAGTCTCTGGGACTGAGCCGATCCGCGCTCTACCGCCGCATCGAAAAATATGGGCTATGAGAAAGGTGTACGCCGCAGCCGGCGCTCGGCCGTCCGCCGAGCGTGGGTGTTCTGTTTTTTGCTTGCGTTGCCCGCACTGGCCTTCACAGGCTTTCTCTTTTATCAGCAACAAATATCTTTGGCACCGGCTCTGCTGATCATTGCCTGCCTGCTGCTTTATCTTGCGCTGGTGGCCGCCGCGCTGATTGACAGCATTATCCGCCCCTTGCAGACGCTCTCCAATGTGGTGTCTTCGCTGCGCGAGGGCGATTATTCCTTTCGCGCGCGCGGGGCGAGATCGAGCGAAAGCGGGAATCAGGATGCGCTCAGCGAGTTGGCCTGGGAGGTAAACGCGCTTGCCGACCTGCTGCAAAAGCAGCGGGTTCGGTCGCTGGAAGCTACGGCTCTGCTGGCGCGGATTCTTGAAGTGATGCACACGCCACTGTTTGCATTTGACCGCGATAATCGGCTGCAACTGGTCAACGACGCCGGCGCGCGGTTGCTGGAAATGCCTCATGCCCGCTGCTTCGGCCGCAGCGCGCACGAGCTGAATCTGGAAGGACTGCTTGCCGCGCCGGACCAATCGATCCACTCTTTCGGCGCGAAAACTTCGCGCTGGCTTCTGCGAAAGGCCGCCTTTCGCCAGGATGGCGCGCCGCACACAATGCTGCTATTGGCCGACGTGAGCCTTCCGCTGCAGGAAGAGGAACAGATGGCCTGGAAGCGGCTGATTCGCGTTCTCGGTCACGAGCTTTCCAACTCGCTGGCGCCTATCAAATCTATCGCCGGCAGTCTGCTGGCGCGGGCAGATGCGATGGGCGGAGACGATGTCACCGCGCGCGATTTTCGCCGCGGGCTGGGAGTGATCGAGAGCCGCGCCGACGCGCTGCATCGTTTTGTGCAGTCGTATCGGCAGCTTGCCCAGTTACCCCCGCCGCACCTAAAGCCGGTCCCGCTCGCGGCGCTGATGGAACGCGTGGTGCTGCTGGAGCAGCGATTGGCTGTGCAACTCGATCCCGGGCCATCGGTTGTTTTGTACGCGGACCCAGACCAGTTGGAGCAGATGTTCATCAACCTGCTGGCTAACGCCGTGGATGCTTCGCTGGCAAATGGCGCGCAGCCGGTGCGCGCGAGTTGGCAGGTAGCCGGCGAGTCTGCGACGGTTACTATCGAGGATCGCGGCCTGGGCATCGCCAACACTGAGAATCTATTTGTGCCGTTTTATACCACCAAGCCTGCGGGCAGCGGCGTGGGGCTGGCCCTGGCCCAGCAGATTGCCCACGCACACGGCGGCGAAATCCGCCTCGTTAATCGCGATGATGGCGAAGGGGCGCGCGCCATTGTGCGATTGCCGGTGATGCAGGCGTGAGGGGTCTTCCTGGAATGGAGATTTGTGGTTTCCCACCCTTCCGCAAAATGCGCGGAAGGATGGGGCACCCTGTTACTTTTGTGCGGTTTGCATCGGCTTTTGCGCTGCTGGAGCCAGTGGGTTGACCTGGGTGTTGAGGAAATTGGCTAGGTCGTCGATGTCCTGTTTGGTGCCGACCATGGGCGGCATGAAGCGGCGGTAAGGCGAGTCGGGCTTGTAGTCGTGGAGCATGGTGATGAAGCTGCGGATGTTGGCTTGGTCGCGTCCGGCGAGGAGTTTTCCGAGAGGCCGGTAGCCGTTGAGTGTGTGGCAGGAGCCGCACTCGCCGCGGAAGATGGCTTCGCCGCGAGAGTAACTGAAGGTTGGATCGTTTAATGTCGTCATTCCTGGCGTCACGAGCCGTTCATTCAATATGGGGCCATTCCACACCCAGTTAGAGTGCGCCAGATAGCCTTCCTGATTGATGCGCGCAACATACGGAACGCGGACGCCGTTTGAAAACATCCAGCCGCCGATGACGTAAGGCTTGCGCAGCATCTCGCGGGAATATTCGCCCGCTCCGGTTGCAATCAATGCCAGCAGTAGTATGGCAATGGCGTGCGAGAGGTTGAAGTCTCGCGGATTGCGATAGGCGAGGAAGTAAGCGACGCCCACGATGGTGGCCGAAGTGATGATGATGAGCAGGGCGATGCGCGTGACTACAGAGAAAGTTCCGGAGCCGATGGTGCCAATGCCCAGGGTGAGCAGCGCGCGCTGCGATGCGGGAACCATCCAGAGATACCAGATAAGGATGAATGGCGTGGCCACGAAGGAAGGCACCAGCCATTTCACGCTCCACTTGACTAGGCTGGTTTTGAGCTCCGGCTGCTTGTCGCCGTCAATGCGGCTGGCGGTGATGAGCGCCCAAATACCGGCCAGCGCGCAGCAGACGCAAGTGCGCATGAAGAGACTTGGCCAGTAAGTCGGATTGAAGAATGCGTACCAGAATTTGCTTGCTTCTTGACCTGTGCCGGCAACGGCCAGCCATGTGTCGCCCGGCGTGAGCATGAAGGTAAGAATGCCGTTGATGATGATGAGCGTAAATGCAGAAGCGCCGGCATAAACCCAGCCGACTTTGAGGTGCAGCTTGGGGTCGATCTTGCCCCACGTGGAGTAGTAGACCGCAATGGTGGTTAGTTCGACGATGAAGAATACCCACTCCATGGCCCAGCCAAAGACGAAGTTATGAATCAGCGTGCTGGTGGCTTCGGGGTGCGTGAGGCCGATGGCAAACCAGATTCCCACGCCGCTGACGGTGCCGAAGACGGCGGTGAGGATGAGAAAGAATTTAGAGTAGACGGCCAATTGTGTGAGCCAGGCGTCGCGCAGCGGGCCTGCGGGCATGCGCATGGCTTTGCGCTCGGCAAGCGGCAGATAAAGGCCGCCGCCCACGGCAAACTGCGAAATCATGACGTGGAAGATGGCGATGATGCCGATCACCCAGCCCGAGCCGAGAATTGGAATGTCCCAGAATGGATAGTTCATTTCTTCTTCCTTACCGAATCGTCCAATAACCGATGATGGTGGTGGCCAGCAGGGCAAAGACAGCCAGCAGGCCGAAGTAGTGAGCGGCGCGAGCGCGCTGCCCGAATTCCTTGCCTCTGTCGTAGAAGGGAATCAGAATCCAGAGCACAATGCCGAGCGTGAACAACAGGATGCCCGCGATCTCGCCGGCTTCACCTTGAAGCACAACGCCCAATAACTTAAGCATCTCGAAGGGGCTCATGAAGTACCACTCGGGATGAATGCCGACGGGCGCCGGAGCAAGCGGGTCGAATGGTTTGCCCAGCGACCACGGAAATACCGAAGCCAGCAGCGCGAGAATGTTGAGCGCGATAAGCCACATGGCCAAATCCTTGCGCAGGAAGTTAGGCAGGAAGGGCATGGTCTTGCGTTCAGAGGCCGGCTTGGCTTCTTCGCTGGGTGGGGCGGCGTTGCCATAGCGCTGGACAAGCCAGAGATGAAACCCGAGCAGCGGCACAAAAATTGCCGGTAGCACCACGACGTGCAGAGCAAAGAAACGGTGCACGGTGAAATCGCTCACGTCCGGGCCGCCACGCAGCATATTGGCGATGGCCTCGCCTATCCCTGGAATCGCCGACGGAATCTGCAGGCCTACCTTTGTGGCGAAGTAACTCAGCTCATCCATCGGCAGCAGATACCCGGAAAAACCAAAGACCGACGCCACTCCTAGTAGCGCCATGCCGCTCAACCAGCCAAGCTCACGCGGCTTGCGGTAAGCCTTCATAAAGTAGACCGAGAACATATGCACGAGGATGGAGAAGATCATCAAGCTGGCGGCCCAGGCGTGCGCCGAGCGGATGAGCCAGCCGAAGTTCATCACAAACGTGATCTGGCGAACGGACTCGTAGGCATCGGCGCCCGGCTGATAATAAACCAGCAGCAGGACGCCGGTGAAGCACTGAACGATGAAGAGGAACAGCGAGATGCCGCCCCAGTAGTACCAGAAAGATTGGGAGTGGACGGGGACGGTCTTGTGGCGCGCAAAGGCGGCCAGTTCAGAGAGGCCCAGGCGCTCATCGACCCAATCGTAAACGGAGCTTGCAACGGTCTTTGAAGTCATGCGGCAATCCTTGGGTTTTGAATCCTGTTTGCGTTACGCAAGAGAAACATCCACACCGGTCGCGTTGACGGCCACTTTGAAGAGCTTGAGCGGCTTGGGCGGCGGGCCGCTGACGTTGGCGCCGGTGTACGGGTTGTAAACGCCGCCGTGGCAGGCGCAGTGAATGCGGTCGGCCTCAGGCTCATACTGCACGGTGCAGCCCAGATGCGTGCAGACCGCGGTCATGGAGATCCAGCGGCCGTCCTGATGGTGAATAAGCAAAGCCGGAGAGCGGCCGAACTTGTACATCAGCACCGAGCCCAGCGGCAGCTTTTGCGCGTCCTTGAGGGTCACCTCGGTGACCGCAGTGGCGTTCATCGCCATTTCCTCGGGCGAGGCCAGATAACGGTAAATGGGATAGGCAAGGGCGGCGGTGTATGCGAGGCCCGCGATGCCGGCGGCGGCAAGAAAAGCGCGGCGGGTATTTCTTTCGCCCGGCTCCTCGATGATATTTGCGGCAGGATTTGTCTGTTCGTTCATAGCAATCTCTTCGCGCGCGATCAGGCCGCGCCCTCCATGACTTTTCTGGACCGGGCCACGACGGAGACTAGCCAGCCAATGACGCCGAGGCCGCCAACAAAGAGCACCAGGAACAAGCCCACGACCCACCAGTTGGTTTCCACGGCGCGATCCCAGACGTTGTATCCCTTGGCGAGTAGGGTAAGGTCGCGCACGCCGTCGCGGTAAACAACGAGCATGATCTCGATGAGCACGGCAAGATGCACGACAGCCATACTCATCCACTTTGCGGTGACTTTGCCGAATCCGGCAACCAGCGCAACCAGAACAGCCAGCGCTACGAGGACCAGCCACCCGTATCCGGCAAAGCCCGCGAACTTATAAAGCGCATCGGTGCGCAGTCCGGTTTTGACAATTTCCGGTTGCACGCTGGCGGCCCACACGCCGGCCGCCAGATACGCAATGCCGAAGACCGCGGCCACCTTGCCGCCGAGAGAAGCGAGGAATCGCTTCTCTTCCGCTGTGAAGGTCGAGCGGCCCGCCAGATACACCAGCCAGAGTCCGCCGATGAACAGTCCGCCTGCCATCATCATCAGCCAGCGCGGTTGGAGAGTGGGGTCGCCGGTAGGCAGATATGCGCCCATGGCCGAGGCAGAGTACATTGGTCGCCAGACCTCGGGTCTCAGCATCAGCGTCATATTGGTGGAGAGCAACTGGGCAATGCCGCCTGCGAGCAGCCACGCGCTCAGGCCGACCCACCATGCCGATTTGCCGGCGTCAAGACGCGCGGTGAAGCGATAGAGCAGCCAGTAAGTCAGCGTGAGGAGACCGATGATCGAAATCCAGTAGATGCCGATCAGTACGCTGCTGGTGTAAAGCGCGCGGCCATAGAGTACCTGGGAAAAGAGCAGCGGCGGCACGGCCAGGTTGATGACAAATGTCATGACCACGGTGAGTCGGCGCGCAAGCGCCCGCGCGGTGACGAGAGACGCAGGCGAGTGGCGGAAGAGGCTGAACAGAACCGCCAGCAGCAGTCCGCCCAGCAGCATCTCCACGGCGACGAAGTGCAGAGCGAGCGTCACGATATGCAGCAGTTTCAAGAGCCATATCGGCGCCGGCAAGGGAATTGGATCAACAGCGGGAAAGGATTGCATCGTACCCTTTGTAACCCCCAAGATCGCTTTTTAGACTAGCATGGTCCAAAACGCTGTATGTGACGGCAGTCACACCGCCAGATCCAGCGCGCAAATCAGCTGCCGCGACACAACACGGAACGATACTATACCCGCGCATTCGCCGGCCGATACCCGGGGAAGAAAATTTGTTTTGTTTTGCACCTTGATCTGCGTTTGCGGAAGGGTCGCAGGGCAGGCGCTTGCAAATTTTCCCTGGCAGTGTTTGAATGAGGTCATTGAAACAGGGGTGCTCCACGAGGTGGGGCTGAGAAATACCCTAGAACCCGATCCGGATAATACCGGCGTGGGAAGCTTTCGAAGCCGAACGGCCTTCTTCCTCGAATATCAGCGTCCTCTTGTTTCATAAGAGTTAGAAACAAGGGGAATCCATGTTCAGATTTGCTGTCGCCGGTCCTCATCGCATCGCATCACAATCGATCGCGCTTATAGGGCTTGCCCAAGAATGGAATAGCATCGACGTCCGATTCTCTCCACGGAATCGCCGTGAGTGGAGATTGTTGCTCTGCGCGGCGGGATTGATGCTCTGCTGTCTGGCCGCGCCTATGGGTGGATTTGCGCAGAATCCCTCGCCCAATCCCAGCGGCACAACGCCGCTGCCCGCGTCCAAGCCGGCTGCGTCTGCGGCGAAAATTCCGCCTGTGACCACCACGGTGGTGGTGCGTGGCGAGACGCAGGACACATATCTTCCCGAGGCTGTCACGGTGGGCAATCTGGATGGCGTGCCGCTGGAGCAGGCGCCGCTTTCGGCCACGGTTGTGACGCGCGAGATGCTCAACGATCAGGGCGCGCGCCTGCTCTCAGATGTTGTGAAGAACGATGCCTCGATCAACGACGATTATGTGCCGGTGGGCTACTACGGCACATACGAGATTCGCGGCTTTCCCATCGACCTTGCGTCTGGACTTGAAATCAACGGCATGACCATCGCCGGCGAGCAGGATGTGCCGCTCGAAAACAAGCAGAGCGTCGAGTTTCTCAAAGGCATCGCCGGCGTGGAGAGCGGCGTGGCTTCGGCAGGCGGGCTAATCGATTATGTGACAAAGCGGCCGGCGAACGTGGGTGCTGTTGATATGGCTACCGATCATCGCGGCACCGCTTATGGAGCGCTCGACTTCGGCCGCCTCTTCGGCGTCCGCAAGCAAGTGGGCACGCGCATCAATGTGGCCGGCGAAAAAATCGCGAGCTATATGAACGACACCAACGGATGGCGCGCAATGGGCGCGGGCGCCGCTGATTGGCACATCAGCCCCAAGGCAATTCTGAAAGGCGACTTCGAGTACCAGCACAAAACAGAGCGCGATGGCAGCGGCTACCAGTTGCTGGGTGGCGTGACGCTGCCAGATATCAATCACATTTACCTATCGACGATGCTCGGTGACCAGCCCTGGAGTTTGCCGGACACCTACGATACCTTCAATACCAGCGCACGACTGGACTACAATCTGCCGCATAACTGGCTGGCTTTCGCCGCGGCAAGTTATAGCCATTCGCTGATTCAAGATAACGTGATTTACACGTATGGGACGCCTTTCGATGCGAATGGCAATGTGGCTTGCCCCGGCGCGCCTGATGCACCCGCTTACTTTTTCTGTCCAGTGGTTCCCGGCATCAATTACAGCGGCGGAGACTATGGCATCTATGACTATCGCGATCCCAACGAACTGCGCATCGACGCGCTGACCGAGGCAATAATTACCGGCCACATCAAGACAGGAGTTATCACTCACGACCTGACCGCAGGCGGGGAGCTATTTCTACGCACTGTGCAGCAGCCGGGATTTGATACATACGCAAATCCAACTTCGCTTGACGGCATCACTCGGGACGGCGCGGTCTACGCATACGTTGGCTCGGAAAACATCTACGATCCCATCACGCCTGTTCCTCTTGGCACACCTGATTCGCTGGAATATCCCTTGCAATCCGCAGGTCCGCGCAGGCTCTGGGAAGATAGTCATCAATCATCCGCTGTGGTGCAGGACCGGATTCATCTACCGGGACGCATTCAGTTGCTCATTAGCGGACGGGAGGATTCGCTGCGCGACCATAATTACTCGCTAGCCGCCGGTACTCCTTGCACGGCCACTAATCCCAATCTACCTGGACCGGCGAATGACCCGTGCCCGACGACCTACGACCCGTCAAACAATCCGATCTACTCCGTTCCAACTTTACCCAACGAGACAGATAAGCACATTTGGCTTCCGCAATCCGCGGTAACTTACAATCCGGTCCGTGATCTTACGCTCTACGGGAACTATGGAGTTCTGCTGTCGCTGGGGCCGCAGGCCCCGTGGTGGGTTGCTGACGCAAACCAGTTTCTCAATCCATTTTTCACGCGCCAGGCTGAGGTGGGAGCAAAGTATGAACCGAGCCAGCGCATTCTGTTGACTGCCGCGCTCTTTCATATGCGCGCTCCATTTATGTATCCGGATAATTTGGGCGCAGGAGTCAATTGCCTCGGAAATGAAACAACGCCACAGACTCCGTTTTGCTTCCTTTCTGAAGGCCGCGAGACGCACAACGGCATCGAGTTGAACGTGGAGGGCAAGGCTGCTTCGTGGGTGCGTTTAACGGGCTCCGCAGCGGCGCTCAACGCCATTTCCGATAACACGGGCACGCCGTCCTTCGATAGCAAACAGGTGCTCAATGTGCCACACCTGCATACTACGCTGTTTGCTGACCTGACAGCGCCGCGCATACATGGACTGCACCTGCTGCCTGGCTGGAGCTATTCCGGGCGCAAGGAAGCCACGCGCGACGACGCAGTGAGCGTTTCCGGTGTCAATATTTTCAATCTGGGCGCGCGCTACACGCCGGGCGGCGAACAGGGCCGCTTGACCTTCAGAATTTATGCCAATAACATCGCCGACAAACGCTACTGGAGTGACACAGGCGCGAGTGCCGGTGATACTTTTCTCTGGCTCGGGGCACCTACGACGGTTCGGCTCTCGGCGCATTACACTTTTTGATTTTGCGAGTCAAGGCAAAGGACGAACGAGCAATGAGCATGACGGCAAAAGCGCATGGAATGGACGGCAGTCTGGTGGAACCGGACTGGCCGCCGCTCACGCTTACTGAGGTGCGTGCGCTGCTGGCAGCGTTTCCCGGCTGTGGCGAGCCTATCGAGATCCTGTCGGTGAGTCCGCGGCCATTTTCGGCGGCAAGCGTGGTGGCGACGGGCAGCGGGCGTGTTTTCATCAAGCGCCACCACCGGACGGTGCGTGACCGCGAGGGATTGCTCGAAGAGCATCGCTTTCTGAATCATCTGCGAGCGCATGGCGCGCCGGTCCCGCGCGTCTTTGCGGACTCATCAGGCGAAACCGCAATTGAATCCGGCCAGTGGACCTTCGAGGTACACGAAGCGATGACGGGCGTTGACATTTATGAAGAGGCGCTATCGTGGACGCCGTTTTGCTCAATGGAACATGCACGTTCGGCGGGCGAGGCGCTGGCGCGATTGCATCAGGCTTCGCAGGGATTCGACGCGCCCTTGCGCAAGGCGCAACCTCTGGTGGCGGGTTTCACAATCTTTGCCGCCGATGACCCAAGTGTCGCAATGAAATGCTACCTGTCGGCGCGCCCTGCGCTGGCCGAAGATGCAGTCGCGCGCGAGGGATGCGTGGAGGCGCTCGAATTACTGGCTCCGTTTCATGCCCAACTGCGGCCGCTTCTTTCCGCACTGAAGCCGTTGTGGACGCACAACGATCCGCACGCCTCCAATTTTCTGTGGAGCGATGCATCCGACAACGCGCGGGCCGTTGCAGTGATCGACTTCGGCCTCGCCGACCGGACCAATGCTATTTATGATCTGGCGCAGGCCATTGAACGCAACATTGTGGAGTGGCTTGAACTACACCCAGGATTGGAAGACGCGGACAGTGTCCCGGTTCACTTCGATCACCTGAAAGCGTTGCTCGACGGTTACGAATCTATGCGGCCGCTGAACGACGCGGAAGCCGCTGCCCTTGCCCCGATGACCGCGCTCTGTCACGCGGAGTTTGCGTTGAGCGAGGCGGATTATTTTCGAGGCGTGCTGCATTCCGAAGAAAAGGCGCGAGTGGCCTCGATTGATTATCTGGTTGGTCATGCGCGGTGGTTTCGAGGCGCAGGCGGCGAGAAGCTGCTGAATGCAATTCAGCGTTGGGCGGGGATGCGAGAACGGCAAGAAGCAGCGCCCGTGGGAGCGGAAGACTGATGCACTGGACAGCGATTGCGAATTACCTGGCCGCGAACTGGATGGAAGATGCGGGCGTTGTCACCACTGTAGTTGGCATCTGGCTCACTACGCGCCGCAAGCTTATCTGCTGGCCGGTTGTGCTGATCTCCGACATGCTTTACCTGATTGTTTTTTACCGCGTTCGATTGTATTCCGATGCGCTGCTGCAAATATTTTTTCTGGCGTTTACGCTGTATGGCTGGTGGTATTGGTGGCGCGGCGTGCGCGAAGAGGGCGAGGTGCGCGTGGTGCGGCTCCCTCTGCGCACCATGTTTGCGGGGCTAGCGGCGGGCGCTGCGGGAAGCGCGCTGTTGGGATTGCTGATGGAACACGTTGGTGCGGCGCTTCCTCGCCTGGACGCGACTCTGATGAGTTACAGCCTTGTAGCGAGCTGGTGGCAGACGAGGAAGCATACGGCCAATTGGTGGCTTTGGATCGCTGTGGACCTGGCCTACATTGGCGAATATCTTTACAAAGGTCTCCGGCCGACCGCGACGCTCTACGCGCTGCTCGTGGTCCTGGCCGTGTTGGGACTGCGCGATTGGCGGCGAGCTTCTACGTATGATCGTAGAAGCGGAAAAACAGAGACTGCTTAGACACGGGCTCGGCGCGCTTGACCAATTCCGCCGCCTGGTTGTCGCTTAATGGCGTGAACTCCCGCGCCAGTTGCACATTTTCTTCGAGTTGAGCGATGGTGTCGCAGCCGATGATGACGGTGCTGACGGGGCGCGAGAGTGTGTAGTACATGGCCTCGCGAATGGTGAGCGCGCCCGGCGTCTGCGGCCCGACCGTATCTTCCCAGGAGTGTTTCAGATCGCTGGGCGGCGTCCACGTGGAGAGAATGCGCCCGCGCGCCGGAATCTTCATGCCGATGATGCCCATCTGTTTTTCTACCGCGAGAGGCAGCAACTGCTCGTTGAAGCTGAAGTGGTGCGGATCGGCGGCGTTCATGGCCATCAGAATAGTATCGAACGGGTGACGGCGGATGCACTCCATCAGCGCGTCGGGCCGGAAGTGGCCGGTGACGCCTAGAAAGCGCACCACTTTCTGCTGCTGCATTTCAAGCAGGGCTTCAAGCGCGCCACCCTTGGCGAAGATCTGGTCAACGTTGGCCTGGACTCCGACATCGTGCAACTGCCAGAGGTCCACGTGGTCTGTCTGAAGCAGTTGGAGCGATTTCTCGATCATGCGCATCGAATCGTCGCGGGAGCGCTCACGGGTTTTGGTGGCGAGAAATGCTTCGTTGCGGCGGTGGGCCATCACCTTGCCCACGTATTGCTCGCTCCAGCGATCCGGGCCGCCGTAAATGGACGAAGTGTCTATATAGTTGACGCCGAGGTCGAGAGCGCGCTCGATGATGGGCACGGCCACATCGAAGTTGTTGGCCTTCTCGATAGCGGCCTGGCCGCCTAGCGAAAAGATACCGACGCGATAGCCGGTCTTGCCCAGGTTGCGCGTGGGCATGGCGGCGGGCGTTCTGGGATTTGACGGCAGAGGGGGAAGCGCCTTTGCCGCATCGGCCAATGCTGCGGATGGGGCCAGCAACGCGGCGGCAACAGCGCCGCCCGCTTTCAGGAATTCACGGCGTCCCTGCTTGCGCGCCGCAGCCGGTAGATTTTCGCTCATGACGACCTCCTCACAGGGGGAAGCCCTGTGTGAGTTCATCATAAGTCAGCGCCGTCGAGAGCCGCCCGCGAATTTTACGGTGTTTCGACGAGTGGCTGCCAGAGTTCGACTCGGTTGCCTTCGGGGTCGGTGATCCAGGCGAAGTGGCCGTAGGAGGCGGATTCCTGGTGGGGGTCGATGGGGACGTTGGCGGCTCGGAGTTGGGTGAGGAGGGCTTCGAGATCGTCGACGCGGTAGTTGATCATCGCGCGCTGGGTGGGGGCGCCGAAGTGGTTGGTGGTGTCGGGGAAGAGCATCCAGGCGGTTTGGCCGGTACCGGCGGGGACTTCGTCGGACCAGAGGAGGCTGGCGCCGCCGTAGTCGGCAAGCTGGATGCCGAGGTGCTGGGCGTACCAGGCGGAGAGGGCTTTGGGGTCGCGGGCTTTGAGGAAGACGCCGCCGATTCCTGTGACTCGTGCCATGAGGGTCTCCTTGGAGGTATGTGAGCGGGGGAAGAAAAGCAGAAATCTCCGCCACGCAACGAGATAATACCAAGTAAGTGAAACGGAGTGAAGGAAAAACCACCTGCGGTGGGGCCAAACACTCGCCTGTCGCTCGCATGGGATTCGTGGTCTCCCAGGCCTCCCACCCATTTCGCAAACAGCGCGAAATGGATGGGGCACACGGCGGATTGGGTCGTGGTATCCCAGGTCCCCAAACGCGAGGGACCTGGGGCACCCGGTCAAACGCGCAGTCAAACGGTCCGGCGTCAATCCCAAAACCATCCAGGGCAAGCGGTAACAATCCTCCCTGCGCATCACCGCCCCGTTCAAGCCGAGCTTGAGCGGGGCTTCTTTTTCCCAGGCGGAGAGAATGGGTCCAAATCTCTACATAGAGTTAACCGTTGCATGAATCGGCATTGTGTCAGGGCACGACTTCAGTTGTGCCGCAATGCTTTTAAATCAACGAGGGCTAAACAGGCTGCGGAAAGACTCATTGTCTGATGTTGTTCACAGCTTTTTACTGGGACTTGATTTATCAAGTTAG